>ULXP01048846.1_pt1 | contig 10804 bp, 7 predicted proteins | sample 1961351 | NCBI WGS metagenome assembly ULXP01 (sample SAMEA4835840, study PRJEB28245) | human gut metagenome | biome: gut microbiome; material: fecal sample | place: Denmark | collected 2008 | reverse complement strand
CTTAAACAATTTACTATAAAACAATTTAATGATATAATCTAATCTTGAGGAGATATGTATGAATAAAAGAGCAGTGTTATTACCAATAATTATAATAGATATAATTTTTATTTTTATAATTCAAAAATATTTTTTTCCTCATAATTATATTAATTTTAAAGATTGGGATAAAGTAGATAATTTAATGATAGTAGCACATCCTGATGATGAAACACTTTGGGGATCATCTTACTTGATAAAAGACAAATATTTAGTAGTGTGTATAACATGTGGTAATAAAAGAGTAAGAGATAAAGAAATAGAAAGTGCTCTTAAAATAAGTGATGATAAAGTAGTATTCTTAAAAATGCCTGATAAAGTTCATGGTAAAAGAAGTGAATGGAAAAAGGAAAAGAAAAGAATCAAAAAAGAATTAGACTATATTATGCATAAAAAAGAATGGAATGATATAGTTACTCATAATAAACAGGGAGAGTATGGACACATTCATCATAAAATGACAAATAAAATAGTTACTAGTATTTACGATAATAATCCTGTAGGTAAACTAAAATATTTTGGAAAATACTACTCTAAAAAGAAAATCAAAAATAAAACTGATAATAACGGATTATTAGATGAATATACATATAATAAAAAACTAGAAATGATTGATGTATACAAGAGTCAAAAATTCATTAAGAAAGCATTTAATCAAATGTTTAAATATGAAGATATAACTGAGTACAAGAAAAAATAATATTTGTATTGACAAACTAATGTTTGGTATAATACAATGATATTGGTGAATGGTATGATATATTTAAAAAGTTTTACTTTACTTGATGATAAAGAAGAAAACAATTATGTACTTGGTAGTGATATAAGAAATATATATAATAATTATTATCCTATTGGAATATTCAGTAGTAAAAGACTAAAAGATATAAAATTTGGTTCTATTACATGCTTTTATGGTGGCAATGGTAGTGGCAAAAGTACAATATTAAATATCATATCTGAAAAGATAAACTCTAATAGAAAAACAAAAATAGATAAAGGATCATACTTTAATATATATGTAAAACATACATCATATGAAATGAGTTTTGAAACACCAATTACAATAAAAACAATAACTAGTGATGATGTATTTGATTATTTACTTGATATAAGAAGTATTAATACTCATATAAATCGTAGAAAAGAAAAATTAGCACATGATTTTTTAGAAAATAAATATAGTAATAGTGATACAATGTATTTTGATAACTTTGAGAGTATAAGAGATACATTAGATTCTAAAAGAAAGACTATGTCTAAATATATAAGAGATAGACTTGTTAATAATAATATAGTCGAGTCATCAAATGGCGAATCAGCATTAATGTTTTGGGAAAAAGAAATAGAAGAAGATAGTATTTATATATTAGATGAGCCAGAGAATAGTTTAAGTGCTGAAAATCAATTAAAACTTAAAAAATATATAGAAGATTCAGTAAGATTTTATAATTGTCAATTTATAATATCAACACATTCACCATTTTTTTTATCAATGAAGGATGCGATTATTTACGATTTAGACAGCATACCAGTTGAAACTAAGAAATGGACAGAACTTTCTAATGTAAAAATATATAAAGAGTTCTTTGATGAACATAAGAATGAGTTTAAGGAGGAATAGCATGTCAAAATATAATAAACTCGTAAGAGATAAAATACCAGAAATAATAGAAAGTAATGGTGAAAAACCTATCACAAGAATATTAGATGATGTAGAATACAACGAAGAACTAATCAAAAAACTAAATGAAGAATATCATGAAGTAGTTGAAGCAAATGAAGAAAGCATTATTGAAGAACTTGCTGATATGTTAGAAGTAATGGAATCAATTGCAGAACTACATAACAAAACACTAGAAGATATATTAGACACAAAAGAAAAAAAGAAAATTAAAAGAGGAGGATTTTCTAAAAAATTATATTTAAAAGGTGTAGAAAAATAAAAATTATGTCAACATTCTTGATATAATTTTTTTAAATAGGTATAATTGAATAGGTGAAGTGAAATGAAAGATATAAGACTATTAAAATTAGCAAATACAATTAAATTAAATGAAAATTTCACTAAATATTTAGAAAATGCTGAATTAAAAGAAGTGCTTCTAAATAAGAAAACTAATAAAATGACTATAGTTATCATTAATGATTTCTTATTTCCAATAGATATGTTTCATGAATTATATGAAAAAGGTACTTCACTTGATGGTGTTGATAAAATAAGATATAAATTCATTATTAAAGAAAATAATAAATACTTTCAAGAATACTTTTTATACTACTTTGATATATTAGTTAAATCATGTCCTATGCTTGAATGTATAAAAAAAGATAAAATTACTTTTGATGGAAATAGTGTTAATATTGAAGTATTAAATAGTGCTGAAAAGAATAAGATAGAAGAACTTACTGATAAAATAGAAGTGTTTTTAAGTGATATGGGCTTTGATGATATAAATATTAAAGCAACTATTAATGAAAAAGAAAGAGAAAAATTTAAAGAATCATTAATAGAAGTACATGATGAAGTTAAGAGTAAGAAAACAAGAACTACTATTAAAGGTAGTCCTATTGCTGGAGATGCATCACAAATAAAGAATCTAATTGCAGCTGAAGACAGGGTTGTACTTATAGCAAAAGTATTTGGTGTTGACTCAAAAAGTACTCAAAGTGGTTGGTTTATAATAACTCTTAAATTAACTGATTATACTGATAGTATCATTGCCAATATTTTTACTAAAAAACAAGAGGAATTTGATTATTTACTTTCTAATATCAAGAAAGATAAATGGTATAAATTTAAAGGTACTACAAAGTATAACACAAGAAGTAACGACTATGAATTTAGTGTTAATGATATAGAGACATATGAAAAAACTGAAAATAAAATAGTAGATAATGCAGAAGTTAAAAGGGTAGAATTACATGCTCATACTATGATGAGTCAGATGGATGGACTTACTAGATTAGATTTAGGTGCTCATACATGCGAACTTGTAAGTAGAACTATTGAGATGGGTTATAGAGGAGTAGCAATTACTGATCATAGTGGTTGTCAGGCATTCCCTATCGCATATCAAATTATAAAAGGATACAATAAAGGTGTTAGAAAGAAAGTCAAAGAAACACTTGATAACTTAAAAAGTGAACTTAATGATAATTTAACTGAAGAAGAAAAAATAGAACTTAATAAAAAAATAGAAAAAGCAAAAAAAGACGTAGAAAATCCACCAATATTTAAAGGACTTTTTGGAACCGAACTTACTCTTATTGATGATACAGTTAAGATAGTTGTAAAAGGAACTGACTTACCACTTGAAGGAACAGAATTTGTAGTATACGATACAGAAACAACTGGATTTAACGCAGCTAATGGAGATCAAATGATTGAAATAGGTGCAGTTAAAATAAAAGATGGAGTTATAACAGATAGATTTGATAAATTTATCAATCCAGGAAGACACATTCCAGATAAAATAACTGAACTTACATTTATAACAGATGAAATGGTTAAAGATGCAGATGATGAAGGTACTGTTACAAAAGAATTTTTGGATTGGGCTGGGGACGCTCCAATGGTTGCTCATAATGCTAAATTCGATATTTCATTTATTGAAATGGCTATGAAAAAATATAATCTTGGAGAATTTAACAATACAGTAATAGATACATTAGAACTATCAAGAGCACTTGATCAAGGATTTGCAAGACATAGTTTATCAGCACTTGTTAAAAGATATAATGTACCATGGGATGAAGAAAGTCACCATAGAGCAGACTACGATGCTGAAGGTACAGCACTAGTATTTCATAAAATGTTACAAAAATTAATAGGTCAAAATTATGATACAATTAATTCACTTGAAAGATTAATTCCTAAAGATGAAATACATAAATTTGGTAGAACTTTCCATTTTAATGCAATAGCCTTAAATAGAACAGGACTTAAAAATTTATTTAAAATTATTTCACTTGCGAACACTACATATTTATATAAAACACCTAGAATCTTAAGAAGTAAACTAAATGAATTAAGAGAAGGATTACTTATTGGTAGCGGTTGTTATGAAAGTGAAGTATTTATAGAAGCAAGAAGTAAGGATGGAGAAGAACTTACTAATATAATTAATTTCTATGATTATGTAGAAGTTCAACCACCAGAAGTATATGATCATTTGATACAAACAAGTGATTTTGCTAATATATTTGAACTTAAAACACATATAAAGAAAGTGATTGATGCTACTAAGAGTGCAGGAAAGATAATTGTTGCAACAGGAGATGTACATCATTTTACAAGAGAAGATAAAATATATAGAGAAATAATTATTAATCAAAAAGTACCAGGAGGTGGAAGACATCCTCTTGCTAAAAGTAATATAACAAATATACCATCACAACACTTTAGAACTACTGAAGAAATGTTAAAAGATTTTGATTTCTTAGATAAAGATTTAGCATATGAAATAGTAGTTACTAATACAAATAAAATATGTGATATGGTAACTGAATTTGAAGTAATTATGGATACAAAAGGTATTCCATTTAGTCCAAGAGTTAAAGCTGATGATGGAAAAACATACCTTGATTGCCCAAGAGTAGTTACAGATCTTGTATTTGAAAAAGCTGCGTCTTGGTATGGAAGTCCACTTCCACATAATATTGAAGAAAGAATTTCTAAAGAATTATATGGAGATGCAGTATATAATTATTGGTATAATAGATTAAAAAGCGAAAATGAAGGAATAAGTGAAGACAAACTTATAGAAAAAACATTTGATAATTTACATGAAACACTTATTGCTGGATTTGATAAGGTTAAAGAATTAATTGGTGAAAAAGTAAAGAGTGAATGGACAGAAGAAGATGGAGAACTTAATGAAAAGAGTCTTGCTTCTAAAGTTAAAAAAGAACTTGGAGGTATTATAGGTGGAGGATTCGATCCAATATACTTAATTGCTCAAAGACTTGTTAAACACTCTAATGATGATGGATATATTGTTGGATCAAGAGGTTCTGTTGGTAGTAGTTTTGTAGCAACAATGATGGGTATTACAGAAGTAAATCCACTACCAGCACATTATAGATGTTTAAAATGTCAAACAAGTTTATTTAATGATGAAGAAGGTAATCCTCTTGGCTCTACTTATTCAAGTGGTTTTGATTTACCTGATAAGAAATGTCCTAATTGTGGAGAGTATATGAAAAAAGATGGTCAAGATATGCCATTTGCTACTTTCCTTGGATTTAATGCAGATAAAGTTCCAGATATAGACCTTAACTTCTCAGATCTAAATCAAGCATCAGCTCATGAGTATACAAAAGTACTATTTGGTGTTGATAATGTTTATAGAGCAGGTACAATTGGTACTGTTGCTGAAAAAACAGCTTATGGATTTGTAAGAGGTTACTTTGAAGATAAAGGAATCTTAGAAAAAAGAAGTTGTGAAATAGAAAGACTAGCCATGGGTTGCACTGGAGTTAAAAGAACAACAGGTCAACATCCAGGTGGTATAGTAGTTGTTCCGGATTATATGGATGTAAGTGATTTCACACCATTCCAATTTCCAGCAGAAGATCCAACTTCAGCATGGAGAACAACTCACTTTGATTACCATTCAATTGAAGAAAATCTGCTTAAACTAGATATTTTAGGACACTCTGATCCAACACAGCTAAGACTTATTCAAGATTTAAGTCATACTAATGTACTTGATGTTCCACTTGATGATAAAGATACAATGAGTATATTTACAAGTACTAAAGTACTTGGAGTTACAAATGAACAAATAATGTGCCCAACTGGTACTCTTGGTATTCCAGAATTTGGTACTCCATTTACAATAGGTATGGTTGCTGAAACTAAGCCAACTACTTTCGCAGAACTTGTTAAAATATCAGGACTTTCTCATGGTACTGATGTATGGTTAGGTAATGCTAGAGACTTATGTACACCTGATGAAAATGGTAATATAAAAGTTCCATTTAAAGATGTAATTGGTTGTCGTGATGATATAATGGTATATTTAATGTATAAAGGTATGAAGCCAATAAAAGCATTCAAAATAATGGAATTTGTTCGTAAAGGAAAAGCATCTAAAGACCCAGCTACATGGGCAGAGCATAGAAAGACAATGGAAGAGGCAGGTATTGAAGAATGGTACATTGATTCTTGTCAAAAGATTAAGTACATGTTCCCTAAAGCACACGCAGCAGCGTATGTAACAAGTGCTTTTAGAATTGCATGGTATAAAGTACATATGCCAGCATACTTCTATGCTTCATGGTTTAGTACAAAAGCGACAGACTTTGATATAGAATCTATGATTAATGGATATGATGCAATAAAAAATAAAATACTTGAAATTAAAAATAAAGGCTATGACGCTACTAATAAAGAAAATGGAGTTCTTGAATGTCTTAATGTAGCACTTGAAATGTCCGCAAGAAATATAAAAGTAGCTCCATTTGATTTATATAAAAGTAAAGGTCTTACATTTGATGTACAAGATGATAATACAATTATTCCACCATTCATAACAATTGATGGACTAGGTGAAACAGTTGCTAAAAATATAGAATCAGAAGCAAAGAAACATCCATTTATAAGTATTGAAGACTTCCAAACAAGATGTAAAGTTTCACAAACACTTATAGATAAAATGAGAGCAATGGGTATATTTAATAGTATGCCTGAAAGCTCACAACTTAGTTTATTTGATTTTTAAGGATACTAGAAATAGTATCTTTTCTTCTATTTATATTGTATAATATCAATTACTTTGGTGATAGTATGAAAAAGAATAAAAATTTAGAAATGAAAATATATGAATTATTAGGAGTTAAAATATTTAGAAAAATAGCTTTTTCTTTAGCATCAATTATAAGTTTACCTAAAAAAAGAAAGATGACAAAAGAATTATTCAAGTATGACTTATTAATGAGAAAGGCTATGGAAATAGTTACAAAATAAATATAAAAAGAACATCTTGATCTTCAAGATGTTTTTATTTGATTAAAAATTACTTTTTTGAAAACGAAAGATTTCATATTGAAATTGATAGAATAATATGTTATATTAAAAATATGAATAAAGTAGTTAGTTTCCTGAGACAATATTTAGTTATTATTTCAGTGCTTGTAGGAATAAGTATTCTTTTAAGTGTTACTTTTTCAAACTTTATCGTTACATCAAACAATCATAAAGCAGCAGAAATGTATATTGGTACTTTAAAATACTCAATGACTATTGATGGAACAACTGCTAACATTTTAGCAGTACCAAGTGGTAAAACAATAATTGATGTAACTATCACAAATGAAAATTCAATAGATACATACTATAAACTTATATATCAAAATAATTCAAATATAACAATAAAGTATTATGAATCAATAAAAGACACAAATGATAATGTAACAAATTATAGTTCACCTAATAGTAAAATAACTTCAAATAATAAAAATACTATTAAATTAAAAATAGTAAATAATAGTACTTCTTCACAATTTATAACATTTAAAATAATAGGTGGCTTTGCCACTAATACATTAGATGATGTAACAGTACCAGTTGAATACACAATAATAGAAAAAGATACATCAACAAATACATATTTTTGTACAACAACAGATACTTTAACACAAGGTTTAAAGTATATTAATGGACAATATACTTATGCTTATAAGCAAGAAGGATATTATCCAGATTCAGGACTAAGATGGAACAATATAAGTAATAATGGTTGGGGTGTACAGCTTACTAATAAAACAAGCACAGATGCAGTAACAAGTAGGTTGTGTACTTATATCAATAATAAGCCAATTACTTCAATGTCATATATGTTTTCAGATAGTCAAGCCACAACGCTAGATGTAAGTAATTTTGATACATCAAAAGTAACAAATATGAGTCATATGTTTTCAGATAGTAAAGCCACTGTATTAGATGTAAGCAATTTTGATACTTCAAAAGTTACAAATATGTACGCTATGTTTAATAGTAGTCAAGCAACAGCACTAGATGTAAGCAATTTTAATACATCTAATGTAACAGATATGACTAGCATGTTTATGAGTAGTCAAGCAACAACCTTAGATTTAAGTAATTTTGACACAAGCAATGTAACTAATATAAGTTCTATGTTTTCTGCTAGTCAAGCAACAACCTTAGACTTAAGTAGTTTTGATACTAGTAATGTTACAGAGATGTTTCGTATGTTTGAAAGTGCTCAGGCCATCAAAATAGTTTTAAGTAGTTTTAATACTAGTAATGTAACTAACATGCGGCTAATGTTTTCAGATTGTCAAGTTGATAATTTAGATTTAAGTAGTTTTAATACATCTAATGTAACAGATATGCGTCATATGTTTTCTAGTGTAACTAATCTTAAAACTATATATGTAAGCGATAAATTCAATACAGGTAATGTTACTAATAGTTTCGGTATGTTTACTGGTAGTACTAATTTAGTAGGTGGCAAGGGCACAAAATATAATAGTTCTTATGTTGATAAAACATATGCTAGAATAGATGGTGGAACAAGTAACCCAGGATATTTCACTGACATTGCTGATAAGCCTAGTGAACCTAACTCATTTGCAACTGATTCATGGAAAACTATAATAAATGCAGTTAAAAATAACAATATAGGTAAATATAATGTTGGTGATACTAAAACAATAAATATGGGCACTTATGGAACTCATACACTACGTATAGCAAACACTTCAACACCAAGCGAATGTTCAGGAACAGGCTTTTCACAAACAGCCTGTGGATTTGTACTAGAATTTGCAGATTTAATAACTACGCATCCAATGAATGATAGTGCTACAAATACTGGTGGCTGGCCAGCAACAACAATGAGAACATTTGTAAATGATAGTATATACAATGCATTACCAAGTGATTTAAGAAATTCAATAATAAACACAACAGTGGTATCAGGAATTGGTTCTAGTGATTCCTCTGGTTCTGCCACTTGCTTTAAGTCAACCGATAAATTGTATTTATTAGCTCCAAGAGAGATATATAATAATTATGATGGTACATATGATACAGCAAATAGTTTGACAAGAACATTAGACTATTACATAACTCAAGGAGTAACAACAACTAATTATAGTGGTGCTATAAAAAGAGGTGAAAATATTAGTTATAATCAATGGTGGTGGCTTCGTAATGCAAATTCACAACTTAATTATAGTTTCAGTATGGTTTATGATAATGGTAGTTTTATCAATAACTTTGGTGCTAATCAATCTATAGGTGTATCTCCAGCATTCCGTATTGGCTAACTCTATTAAAATCATACATCAACAATAATTGGTACTAGAAATAGTACCTTTTAAGTGATAAAATAACTTTGGTGAAGAAAATGAAAGTAGTAGTTTTAGGAAGTAGTAGTAGTGGAAACTCTACATTTGTTAATATAAATAATATAAAATTCTTAATTGATGCAGGTCTTCCTTTTGGAAAACTTAAAGATGCATTATATGAAATAGGTGAAAATCCTGAAAATTTAGACTTTATAATTGTAACACATGCTCACTCTGATCATGTAAGAAGTCTTCATTCATTTAATAGAGTATATAATACTAAAGTATATATATCAATAGAGACATTTAATGAATATAATAAAAAAGATTATATAAAGAATTATGAATTTTTTGATGAATTTGACAATATTATGGGAATTAAATTTACTAAAATACCTATAAGTCATGATAAAAAAGGATTTGGGTTCGTATTTGAATATGATAATAAATCATTAGTATACATGACAGATACAGGCATGATACATTCTAGATATCATGAGAAACTTAAAAATAAAACAGTTTACTTACTTGAAAGTAATCATGATGTTGAAATGGAAATGAATGGTAAGAAATTTGAATATATTAAATATAGAAATATAGGAGATGAAGGACACTTAAGCAATGAAGACTGTGCAATGTATTTAAATCATTTTATAGGCCCAGATACAAAAGATATAATGTTAGTTCATATAAGTGAAAACGATAACACATATGAAAAAGCATATGAAGCAAATAGAGAAAGAATAAATCCAAACATCCCTATTTATATAGCATATAAAGATAAAATTAGTGAAGTAATTGAAGTATAGTAAAAAGTATGTTATCATTACAATAGAAGGAGTAGAAGATATGAAAAAGAGAAATAATTCTAGTAGTGATGCATTTGTATTAGGTATTTCAATGGGTACATGTTTTGGTATAATGTTAGTCGTATTATCAAATGAAATAATGTATTTTCCATTATGCTTAGTTGCTGGACTTGCTATAGGACTTTCAGTATCAGGAGAAAAAATAGAATTTAAACTTACAAATAAAAAAAAGACTAAAATAAAGCTTGATCTAAATAAAGAATATACTATTAAAACAACACCTAAAAAAATATTATTAAATAGTATAGTATCAACACTTGTTATTGGTATAATATTATTTCTATGTTTAACTTGTTATAGAGAAGGCTTTGCTAATATGTTAGCTAGCTTTGGTAATTTTGGTACAGAATATACTTTAGAATGTATACTATTGATATTACCAATTATATTTATATTTGTTGTTATAATTAAAACATTAAAACTTATAGAACAGATTATGAAAAAGTAATAAAAATATTATTTGAGGCAGTTATGTAAATAATTTGCCTCTTTTCTTTTAAAAGTATTATTAATATGATAAAATTAGATAGGTGAAAAGAAATGTATAGAAAAACTTTTGTAGAAGTAAATATTGA
>ULXP01019107.1_pt1 | contig 10874 bp, 9 predicted proteins | sample 1961351 | NCBI WGS metagenome assembly ULXP01 (sample SAMEA4835840, study PRJEB28245) | human gut metagenome | biome: gut microbiome; material: fecal sample | place: Denmark | collected 2008 | reverse complement strand
CGCTACCAACGGATTTTGAATCCGCCGCGTCTGCCATTCCACCACGCCAGCTTATTATACAGAGCGCCTTGTTTGGTTTAATCAGTTAAAAGTTGATTCCATAAATAAAGTTGCTGTATGCGCTCTTATTGGTGCGGGTAACAGGGATCGAACCTGCACAGGATACCCCACCAGATCCTAAGTCTGGCGCGTCTGCCAATTCCGCCATACCCGCATATGATCCAGGCATAGCCGTAGGCCGTCGCCAGCAGCCACTTCCAAAGCGTCCGATGGAAATGCCAGGACATATCCCACTTGGCTCTACACTACCACTAACGGGCTGTGGGCTACCGGGGGATTCACCAACTCCCCAAAGGCTCACCGCATATTTTTATGGATGCCCGTGATCAAAGCATCCCCGGCAATCACTTGTCAAGTAGAGCAGTCACAAGTGCGCCTGGTGGAGTAGATAGCGGGATTTGAACCCGCACCCTCGGTTTGGAAGACCGATGTGCTAACCGTTAAACACTATACCTACATATGGTGCTCCGTACAGGGATCGAACCTGTGGCCTCCTGCTTGTAGGGCAGGCGCTCTAACCAGCTGAGCTAACCGAGCATATTGACCGATTCAAGGCATCGGCCATGTCTCCAACTCTGCGCTGTTGGGGCGCGTCCAGCTTTACTCCAAAACCGGCAAAAGTCATGCTGCCAAATACATGGTTTCAATTTCCTATTCAGTTTACAGTCTCCGCTCTGTTCGTAGGATGGGCATGGTAGCGGGGGCAGGACTCGAACCTGCGATTTTCAGCTCATGGGGCTGACGAGATAGCCGCTTCTCTACCCCGCAATATATCTTTGGTAGTTCAGAAAACATTGTTCGCCAAGACACATTTCACATTATAAACCCAAATTATATGTAATAAGATTGCTGTAAGTGTCCTTCCACGAACTTCGTGTAAAAGCTCTCTACCTATGCTTTTATTCTGGCTGGAACGGACGGACTCGAACCGCCAACCCTCCGGTTAACAGCCGGATGCTCTACCAATTGAGCTACGAACCAATATCACACCGCGAGACGCATCATTCAAAAAATCTAAGCTTTCACTTATTGAAGATAAATCCAAATCATCTTTTGTATTTATTTGATTGAGTATGTTGCTGTAAGCGTCTCAACTTCCAAGGCACATCTTATCTTCTTAAAAATGGCAAGAATACAAGAATTGTTGCTGTTAGTGCCTTAAATGGTCTGAGTGGTGGGACTCGAACCCACAGCCTCGTGACCCCAAATCACGCCGTCTACCAATTGGCGTACACCCAGATATATGGTGGAGCAGGCGGGAATCGAACCCGCGTCCGAAATTCCTACATGAGCAAAACATTCTTACGCAATAGCCGGCTTTTAAGCGTTTGCTTGTCGGCGGGTGCCACGATGTCGGCATATCTTACCCAGGGCGTACCGGATCGGTATCGCCTCCACCACCTTGTTTGTGTAAGGGGAACAAGGAAACCAAACGACCTCTTCTTTTATCCTCAAGCGCTTACCAGGCCAAGTGCGCTGTTTTGGATGCTCAAATTAGTTCAAGCAGCAACCCGATTTGCCACGAAAGCGGCAAAAGCTGGGTGAATCATTACAACAGTATCGTCGTTTAATTTTGTTTTGATCCTTCAGGCGGTATCATTCCTGCGTGTTTTGCACTCTCAAAACCCCGTCGAACCCATTACTGCCCCATATTAAATTGTGGTCGAGACAGAAAGAATTGAACTTTCGACCTCACGATTATCAGTCGTGCGCTCTAACCACCTGAGCTATGTCTCGAAATTACTGTGCGTCCGAAGAACCTCGTCCATGGCCGATAGGTTTTTGACAGGGATAGCAGTCAAGTAATGAGCTGAACCGCACAAGCGTCAACATAACCAACACAGATTACTGGTGGAACTGATGGGAGTTGAACCCACGACCCCCTGCTTGCAAGGCAGGTGCTCTCCCAACTGAGCTACAGCCCCATATTGCTCCGCCCCTTTCGAGGCGGAAGCAGATTAGATAAAAGATTAGCAACTAAAGCCGGGCAGCAACGCCAACGAATAGGTCGCAAAGTTAATGCTGGCCGAGCCATCCGTGTAGACATAGCAGAAACGGTTGTCATAGTCGTAATGGGCGGAGCGGAGCCACTGACACACACGATCTCCATTTTCATCAAGTGCAAAGTATGGCACATCCTCCTGACGATAATACTCATACCAGTGTCCCTCTCCTGGAGCAGAGTAAATACAGCGGCCAAACAATTCCTTTTCACTCTTCAGCCACAGCTTACAGATACTCTTGATAATATCCTTACTGCAACTGCCAGCGCTGGTCAGCTTGATAACGGGCTTGATAATAGCCTGTAGCTCATCAGAGCAAAGAGACAACAGCTCTCCGTCCATCCGCTTTCTTGCCTTGCACTGATCCCAGCCGCCGGCGTTTGTGGCCTCGTCATTCATAGACCACTCATCTTTGTAAGCCCTAACCATATCCCACGAAATCGGTGCCTTGCCGCTTCCGTCGGCCAGATCATCATGGTCAAATCCAATGATTTTCCATTCAGCATCATAGCCATTCTTCATATGGTCTTTCTTTGTGGCACCAAGCGCAAAGGCCTCACGAGCCTTTCCCGCAGCGCCAATTGCCTCAATCTCACTCCATGTAAGATGATTAAGATCCTTCAGCGGGTACACCATTGGAACTGGGACAATCGGCCTACTGTTCACCATAGGCACTCCACAATTGGCACAATCAAAGTCGAGAACAATCACGCCATCCTTGCATGATACATCGATAGCCTTAAACATACCAATGTCTTTCTCTCTGATGCTGATCTTCATAGAACCGCTCTCCCTTAAAATAGATTAACTAATTCCTTGAAAAAATCAATAGCTCAATCATACCTATCACTGGGTCTTCACCCTACCTCCATTGTCTTCTTACAATTTTCTGCCACCAGGAAGATAAGTCTGAGCTTCGGGGAGCGACCCCTAACTTCTTACCCCAGTATCGCAACAGGATAAGCCATGCTGCGTACATAAACCTGTGCGGGAATGCTTACCCGCAAATTTCACCGTTCTTTCAGAAATTTTCTTTTACAAAATCCTTTATTTGATAAAGAAAGATCATCTTCATACCCGTCATACGGCTACTTTAACCGGCGACTTTCGTTATAGCCAAATTTCTTTGGCATCAAGACGAGGTGCATTGTTGGCCTACCTCTGTCATTATGGCTGCCACACCATAACCCCTTAGGCTTATTCTCCACAGGAGCGTCTATTGTTGCACCCGAAAGTTCCGTGCATTTTGAAGCGACAACTCTTGGCAACACACATTTTTGTTGGTGGTTTCCGCCTCCCTACGGTATATCACTATACCATAGCCGCCCAATCGAATAGGTATCCCTATTCAACCAAACGGAAATTACTGTGCGTCTCAGAGCGCTGACACGCTTTATTCACTGAGTTAATAATAAGCATGATTCAGATATTGATTTATCAAGGTTCATTCATTGTGGAGCTGGCGGACGGACTTGAACCCCCGACCTGCTGATTACAAATCAGCTGCTCTACCAACTGAGCTACGCCAGCAGATTGAGATTGATTAGCTATCTCCTGTTGACATGTATTACTATACCAGACAGAAACGCATTTGTCAATAGGAATTAGCAAAATTATTTTATTTTTTTTGGTGGCTGAGATTGGAGTCGAACCAATGTCTCCTGCTTATGAGGCAGGCAAGAATACCACCTTCTCTACTCAGCCATATAGTATCGGGGGATATAGCTCCCCCGATTTTATGGTTTCTCTCTAACAGCGCGGATCAGCTCATCACCAGGCCGAAAGACTACATTCTTAAAGTTATCTACAGTAATCTTCTCCTTTGTACCTGGATGAACAGATGGATGCCCCTTGAAAGTCTTTGGCTCAAAAGTACCAAATCCTCTAATAGACACCTTATCACCGTCTACAAGCCGCTCTGCGATCTCTGCAAAAATATCATCAATCGCATTTTTAATTGCATATTTCTTGTACGACTTTTTCTCCGCAAGCGCGTTAATCAAATCAGTTTTGTTAATGTTCAAGCTGCGATATCGCTCCTTTGAGGACGATATATACTGGTATCAAAATCGATATCGTAATAAGCCTTAATCCCTGTATATGTACAGACGCATACTAACTGTTGTTGCGATCCGTAGATCCTTTTCCCAACGCAATAGTCATCCATACCAAGAAAACTGCCAGCCATTACGGTCTTTACGCCCTGGACATTATCAATCTTGTTGTGATGAAGATGCCCAGACAAAATAGCATAAACTGGTCTCTGCGCCATGGTTTGTAGCGACTGCACCTTACTTGCAGAGCCATCATAATCGCCATGTACGCCGAGATAATCTTTTCCTCGAATATTTACCAGATACATCGTATCGTCAATTTTCTCATAATTATCAAAGGCAATGTTCTTGAAATTCTGCAACCTTGCCTTTAGATACCACTCTACCAAGTCATCAAGCCTCTCATGCGGAGACGCAAGATCTTTCTCTTCCAGCCTTGAGTGATTCCCAGCAACAGAAGAGAAATAGATATTTTTGAAGTGTGGGCTTAATTCAGATAAAAATTCGGAAATCAACTCTGAGACTCCCACAATTTGCTCAATTACATTCTCTCTGTTTGAAACAGCAATAGACTTGTGAATATTACCGCTTATTAAATCTCCATTAGCCCACACATAGCAATTCTCAACGCCATGTAGGTCTGCAATGTCGATAATCTCTTTAAGATAGTCTTGCAGCATCATTCGACACACATCGGAATTGTAGTAGTTCCAATAGTTGTCTACATACGCCCCAAAGTGAAGATCGTTTAAGCTGACAAGCAAATCCTGCTCCGCAGGCTGAATTTGAGTTGGAGTATATGTAAGCGGTGGCAAAACGCCGTTTTCAATTGCTCGTTCAAGAATTTCCTGGTTCTCATCATGTCGTGCCATATTCCGCACTACCTTGTTGAGTGCTGTTCTTTGATCGAAAAATCTTTGGCGTTCTTTTTGGAACTCAAGCATCTTCTGATCCAGCTCTCCAAGATATGACTCTTCGCCGGAATCCCTTGCGTACTTCTCCTTAAAATACTTCATAACACGATAGCCACAGTAAGGAGTAACATTCGCTGCTTTTCTCAGACTATCGTAATGGATATCAAGGCCAAGTAGATCAACAATATCTGACCACTCCAAATCAGGAGGGTTTTGCTCGATCTTTGTCTCAATTAGTCTTAGACCATATTCATATGAATCTTCATTCTCCAGCTGGTTATACTTTGGATTCAAACATCATCCCTCCCATCAGGTGGTAAAGGGACTTTTCTCTCTATGGTAAGAGCAATTCCGACCACACCATCCCACCTTTTCAATAAACTCATCAGGTCGTAGCACCGGGTTTCACTATTGGTAAACTCGGTGATAGTAAGATCCTTCATGTCTATTACAGCGTTTTCAAAACGCTCTCTGCGCTCAAAATCTGCCATGTTTAACCCTGGCGCTCCAAACGCTTTCTGCGGATAGATCTCTCTTTATCAATCCTTGCTACAATTTCCGCAGCGGCATAATTTGTACTTGCAATCGCCCTCATCATACCTTCGTGCTCTGTCGCATAGTAGTGGTGCCGCTTTGAATCCTGAACCATCGTCCGTGTTACCTTGTACTCTGGGTAAAGCTCCCGGAGCAACTTTGCCTCTTCCTTCGTTACTGGAATCATACAGTATATCAATCCTTTTCATAAAAATGTCCCAGGCCGTGAGTAATCCCCACGGCCATGCGGACAGGAGACACCGAATATCTTAATAAAAACGGTTTTCTTCCCTTAAAGGGACATTTCTATTTTGGACACAAAAACATCGTTAATCAACGATATATTCTCTCAATCCCGAATGACAAAATATGCGATTTTGTGTATTCACACAAAGCATATTTTGCCGTTGAATAACGACCTGTTCTCAAAGAAACAACTTCTAAATTAAACATAGGGACATTTACGCTACACTACGCTGTTTTCTTTTCTTTTCTCGTTCATATTCCTGCGATTTTTTCTTCTGACATTCATCACAGCGTTTCTTATTTCTAACCGATCCAGGAACTTCAAACTCTTTTCCGCAGTCAACACATTTTACTTTTCTTGATAATACAGGTTGATATGATGAGCAGCTGGAGCATATCTTTTGCTGCGGAGAGCTTGGAATGAAACGCTCACCACATTTACGACACTGTATTGATCCAGATGGGACATTTAACTTCAAATTATCCAGTACAACATCTCCAAAACACATCCAGAAAACATTTTTACGTTTACTTTGTTTCATATGAAATAGGTATTTTACAAGCGTATCGCATACATCAATTCTATTCATTCCGAGGCTATCAAACCTACTCAGGATATTATCTCTAACATATGAGAAATTTGCACTGTCATCATAAAAGCTAATTGAATAGCGATATTGCTTTTCAACCTCGTTGTACAAGTCGATAACTTCTTGACTTACATGAACCTTCTTACTCATGTTGCTCAGCAGATATTGATACTTAAAAGCACCAATGTTTTTTGCAGAAAATGACATTCTTTTATTGGGAACAATTTTATCAAGTTGATTTACTACGCTGCCATTCGTCTTTTGAACTTGATGAGATGATTTATTTTTTGCATACACAAAGAAATGAGGCGCTTTCATGCCGGTTATCTGAGAAAGCTTTGCATTGATATGCTCTGGCCTCGTTGGTTTATATAGCGTCTTTGCGTAATCAATGCAGAAATTATTCTCCATACAAAGTATCTTAATTGCGTCAATATCGACATCATCGCTATTCCAGATCTTCGTAATATCATTGCTGATTACTCCAATATTTCCACCAGTCCAGGCCGCTCTTAATCCATGGAAAATCTCTTCCGGCGTTACAATGACCGCGCCAGCCTTTGCCATTTCATAGTACAGTGGGACAATATCTTTCATGTTCCTCTCTGCGATTTCAATGATAAGCGGATCTGCGCACACAAGGCTCTTATCTCCGTCACAATCAAACTGCAAAATCTTTGAAATAAGATCGTGGCAGCTCGTATAAATTGCGTTAGGAGCAAACCACTTTTTTGTTTCGGCATTCACCACATTATTTCTCACAGCATGTTCGCGGTATAAATGAGGGGAGCGCAAACAATCGAGCTTCCCATACGCACGATACAAAAAGCTTGACACCTCACCATCCTTTAACAAACCGCATGGGTCTTTATCGCCCAAAAAGAGCCATTGACAAAAGGCATATAAATCTGGAATCAAGAACATGTATTTGGCGGATAAGTCAAGCTTGGCCGACTTTCCCTCTTTTACAAGGTTCTTTTTTATTTGCCGCAGCATTTCTTTGGTATATGGATCTGAAAGCAGTTCAGGATAGATAGAAAGACATTCCTGAAAAGCATTTTTATTCTTATACTGTGATGACGCTCCAAATACTTCAAGCATGGTCTCCCGATCAGACGCAACCTTTTGAATTTTCTCTACGGATCGATTTGCAAGCCGCTCAATTTCATCCTCTGAAATATCAGTGAGCGTCTGTAGCATCTGATAATTCAGTTTAGCGTCCGGTAAAAAAGATTCCTCTTCATTGCATTTGCCAGCAGTACAACCATACTTTTGGTACATAACAATGTACTCTTCCCAGCTGGAATAGTATTTGTACATCTTGAACTGGCTCTTGGTGAAAATAACTTGGATATCTTCCTTCAGCACATCATGCTCTACACCATATATGTCCTTCACAATCCCATGCTGTACACTCGGATCTCGTTTGTCAGCTTCTCGGATAAATCGGTCAAAAGGAAATACTGCCAATAACCCCTTCACCCAAGGCAGACGAACCATTGTGTTTTTGGCGTTGCACGACGGAAGAACCATCCCGCAGCCATCAGTATGAGTGATTGGGATATCCATTACCTTTCTTTCCGTGGTATATGTCCTATGGTCAATAAAATCAACCGTACCACGAACCATCGTCTCCATGTCATCAACAACAATTGACTTAGTAATGTCAAACTCTTCCCACGGATCTGTTGCGCTGTTACAGAGCGCAAGATAGGCGAGGTATTTATTGATATTGATTCCGCCGCACTCGTTAATGGAATCGACTGTTAATCCACACATGAGCGTTTTCTGGTTTTCTTTCCACACTCGCTCCTTAATGAATACGGTCTTTTTTGTTCTGATCTGGCCAGCGGATGCGGTAAAGCAAACATACCTCTCTCCGTTATAGACATACCCATTCAGAATCAGATCTTCTATAACATCGAAATAATAAGTACGAATCACCATAAAGTCATCATACAGATTACCAGTCTTCATTCCCAGCGTCCGTGTCAACATGGACTCAAATACCGAAATCACATTTTTATCAACGACATACTCGCCGCGTAGCTCTCTGGTTGCCCTGTGTGTTTGCAGCAACTTGAGTAATTCGCCTTTCAAGAGCTTAATGCTGCTGTTGTGATTCTTGATTTCCTTATTGATTTGACGAATCCTATCTTTGTCACCTATATCAATAGGCTCGTCTTTTTTTACTCTATATAGCTGACGGTACTTAGCTTGTGCTTTTTCGAGAGATAGGCCATTATAATAATACTCCGACAAGATATCCTTTTCTGCTTTCAGCCTATTCTTCGATAGGCAATGGTCGTTAATCGAAGTCTCAAGCTGCTTCTCTTCGTCTGTATAAAAAGCACTTGTATCAAAGCTATAAATGTGAATCTGCTTATCGAGACTTATACCTATCTCCCCCTATTCATCAAACCTTAATTAAGTCCCCACTCCAAAATAGCCATCCAGTAGGATCTTCTTTTAGTGCAAAAAGATTGCCGTACTTCCCAACGCCGTTATCCATAACGGCTGTAAACACATCGTCCTGATGGGATTCAACAAATTCCTTGTACAAGCCAGATAGCCGATCATAGTCAGGATGGTTCTTGATAGACGATATATTTATCCTGACCTTATCTCCGTCCTTTATCAGTTCGGTTGATTTCTTGACTTTTTGTAAGCCGACAAATACATCAACCATGTGTCCATCTATGCCACGGCTTTCAGCCTTTCTTTTCATCGCTCTTTTCTGCTCTCTGTTCATCACATCACCGCATTCTCACTCTTTACTGCAAGATACTCACTGAGAAGAGAAAGAATTTCCTCAAGGAACTCTCTCCAATACGCCTCGATCTGGATAGATGACTTATGTGACTCATAGTAGGAGACAGCATTCCCGCCTATGACATAAGACATGGCCTGCCAATCACATACCATTTCGAGATATGCACAAATTTTATTGTCCACGCTGTACGAAGAAATAAAGTCCCCGTCCTCATCTACCCAATATTGCCAGTGGTGGTCGTTTCGTCTGTAATGGGTTCTCCAAGCTCTATCAAATGCGGCTGGATCAACATCTTCACCATCAACAGGATAAAAGTGCTGTCGATACGGGACAAATTCTTCCTCTGAAAATTTACTGTCATCATGGTTCTTGATGCGCCAGCTCATCTCGTCGAGAATAGCCGGCCTCTGGAGCAGCGAAATCCCGATTGTAGCATTTCGGATCTCATCCCATGCCTTTTGGATGTTCTTTTTGTGCTCAGAGATATAATCCATATATTCGCTTGTCTTTTGTAAAAGGTCTGTCTTACTCACCATTGATCTAATCACTTCCTAAACATTTCTCTTATCTTACGGACACAGCAAGATAGCTTTGCTGAGGCCAAATTGATTTCGTCAATCGTTGTTGTGTGCCCAAACGAGATGCGCACCGTAGATCTTGCCTTATCATCCGTAAATCCACATGCAGTAAGTACATGGCTTGGAGATTTTGACCCAGAGGAACACGCCGACGCAGCCGATATACAAAGACCATCTGCATCGCACATCCTTAGAAGGAGTTCCGATTCAACGCCAGGAAAATATAGGCTTAAAATATTCCCAACCCTATTTTGATTTTCAAAATTCACTTGGAAATCGCATCCGTAGGTGCGCAAATGCTTGATAAACATTTTCGACATCAACTCGTACTGCGTTATCTCTTCTCTCATACAGCCCATCAATATGTGTGCGGCAGCTCCAAGCCCAACTATCCCCGCAACATTCTCTGTCCCAGGCCGAAACCCAAACTCCTGTCCTCCGCCATATGAAATAGGAGAAATAATATCTCTTACCCTCTTCGATATGTACAAAGCCCCTATCCCATCTGGAGCGCCAAATTTGTGGCCGCTTAACGATAGCAGATCAATACCGACATCTGAAACATTGATTTCCATATGACCAATTGCCTGAACTGCGTCCGTATGGAAAATAGCACCATACTTTCTGCAAAGATCTGCAATCTCATTGATTGGCTGCTTAACGCCAGTCTCATTATTAACCGCCATAATACTGACCAGGCCAACGTCAAACCTATTAAGGCGATCCTCAATCCACCCAAGATCCACAACGCCATTTGAGCAAGCCGGCGCTTTTTGAATTGGCAAATCTATATGTGGAATCTGATTCAAAATCGCATGGTGTTCCATTTCACTGGTAAGAATTACTCTTTTCCCAAACTGGATAAGGAACGGAGCCATACCAGACAGAGCCATATTATCAGACTCCGTTCCTCCAGAAGTGAATATAATATCGTTTGCGTGTTCTGCTCCGATCAAACCAGAGACATAAGCTCTCGCTTGGTTGATTGTAGCTCTGGCTTGCTTACCAGCACTATGTAATGAGCTTGCATTCCCCGTATTACAGCTAAGCCACGGCAACATACATTCCATTGCTTCTTTTCTCACTGGTGTTGTTGCAGCATGATCAAAATAAATCATATAT
>ULXP01003166.1_pt1 | contig 10897 bp, 6 predicted proteins | sample 1961351 | NCBI WGS metagenome assembly ULXP01 (sample SAMEA4835840, study PRJEB28245) | human gut metagenome | biome: gut microbiome; material: fecal sample | place: Denmark | collected 2008 | reverse complement strand
TTTTGAGTACCATTTGCTACATTTTCATTTTACCGAAAACAGCATTACTTGAAGGTTATGTGTGACGAGATATTTGGTAGAAGTAATTTCGTATCAGATATCACATATGAAAAATCAAATGTAACAGGTTTAGGTCAAGGGGGAGCCATCTTCAATACGGGAGAAAAAATCCTCGTATATAAAAAGAATATTCTCGAACTTAATGAGGTTCTTGCCTCCGAAAAACTCTCCAAGAAAACAATGCAGCGTTATAGAAAGTATATCCAGTCGGAGGGGACTAAGGAACTTGTAGAAGAATTTGAATCAGCATCAAACGGTTTGCCAGTGCGAATTTATAAACATACGGATTATGTAATCGGTGATATTTCATTGAAGCAATTTGAAAGTCGTGAAAGTGAAATACGGGCACAATATTACGAGTTCTTCGATACCATATATCGCACATACGTGGTTCAGCAAGAAAACGAATTTCAAAACTCACTTATGTCAAGGATGGAAAAGAATAGTCTTTATTCAGTTGAGTATACGCCAAGCAGAGGTAGAAACGGCGGAAAGGAAACCACACTCTTTTATCATAATGGTGAGCTGTGTGCTTGGCTAAAAGATACAGCTTTCCTTGAGGGGAGAGATGTAGTTAAGACCACGAAGTTATCAAATGTGTGGAAAAATGATGATATTCCGAAGGCGGACTTGGGAAACGAAGGCGGTGTAGCCTTTCCAAGATCGAAGAAGCCTGAAAAGCTAATAGAGAGAATCCTTCTGATGGCAACAAATGAAGGTGATTTGGTTTTAGATAGTTTCCTTGGATCAGGAACAACGGCTGCTGTTGCACACAAGATGAGCAGAAAATACATAGGCATTGAGTTGGGAGATCATTGCTACAGCTTGTGTAAAAAACGTTTAGATAGAGTAATCGATGGTAAGGACAGCAACGGTGTTACAAAACAGTATAACTGGCAAGGTGGAGGCGGATACCACTTCTATGAGTTGGCACCGAGTCTTCTCGTGAAGAATGACAAGCTTCCGATTTATCAGATCAATCCTTCCTACACCTTCGAGATGCTCTGCGAGGCAATCTGTAAGATTGAAGGATTCCGCTATAAGCCCCAGGATGTGTTCCACGGTCATTCTTCGGAGAAACGTTATATTCACATTACTACGGAATTCATTAACGCCGGATATATAAAATCGCTGTCCGCGCGTCTTGCCGAAGGTCAGTCGCTACTGATCTACGGGACAAAGATTCAGTCGGATATGGTATTGCCCGACAACATCGAGGTCAAAAAGATTCCGAAAGACCTTCTGGAAAAATGCGATTTTGAAAGCGAGGTGCAGTAAATGTCAGAGATAGTAAACAGAATCAAATACGCAATGAGCCTAAGGACTCCACAGGAGGAGGCTCTCTCTTACCTCGATGCCATCAGTTCGCATTGTGATTATAAGAAGGACAGCAAGGATGTTATTGAGGCAGCCGCATCGGAGTACTGCGAGAAGCAGCGCAAGGTCAAAGCCGGGTTTGAGTTCCCGTCCTTCTGTTATGCTATGGCCACGGGTATCGGAAAGACCCGTCTGATGGGAGCAAGCATCTATTATCTGTACAAAACGAAGGGCTATAAGCACTTTTTCATTCTTGCTCCCGGAAACACCATCTATGAAAAGCTGCGCAAGGAGTCCAATCCAAACCATCCGAAGTATATCTTCAAAGGACTTGAGTCAGAAATGGGTAGACCGAAGGTTTACGATGGTGAGAATTATGATACCTATCCCATAAAGTATGATCAGATGACTCTGATTGTTGAAAAGACTTCTGATATTCAGCTTTTCATTTTCAACATTGGAAAAATCTTTAACAGCAAGACGGACACGCAGTTCAATTTCCATAAATTCAAGGAAACGCTGGGTGCTTCCTTTGCCGATGTATTGGCACAGTTTGACGACCTCGTTATCTGTATGGATGAGGCGCACCGTTATTATGCCCCGGCGTCGATGAAAGCAATCAACTATCTGAGGCCTGTTCTCGGTCTTGAATTTACCGCCACACCGAAGACCACATCGAATGTCATCTATGCTTATGATTTGGCCCGTGGCGCTGTCGAGGGCTATCTGAAAATTCCTGTCGTTATGGGACGCTCCAACATGGCGGGCTATAACCAAGACGATATTGAGGAAATGAAAATCAGAGACGGTCTTACGCTTCACGAGCATCGCAAGGCTGTGCTGCGTGAATATTGCAGCGAAAATGACCTCGACTATGTAAAGCCTATTGTTCTTGTGGCCTGCAAAGATACGGATCATGCCAAGAAAATCCGTGCGCTGATAGACAGCGATGATTTCCAGGGCGGAAAGTATAAGGGCAAGGTTATCGAAATACATTCAAAACAGACTGGTGAGGAGTCGGAAGAAAACATCCGTCTTTTGCTCTCTATAGAGAGTGCCACTAATCCGGTCGAGATTGTTTTGCATGTTTATAAGCTGAAGGAAGGCTGGGATGTCAATAACCTCTTTACGATTATCCCGCTCAATGCGGCAAAGAGCGATATCCTCGCTATGCAGACTATTGGTCGTGGCTTAAGACTTCCGTTCGGAGAACAAACCGGCAACGAAGACTTGGACTCTCTTGATATCGTTGCCCATGATCACTACAGAGAACTTGTGGACGAGATTAAGAGCAGTGATATTTTCCGTTATCGTGATCTTGATAAGACAACTGTTGAACCATCGGAGTCCGTAGGCGTATCTGCTACTGTGGACGATGGACAGCTTTCTCTGCTGGATTTTGCGATTACTGCAACCGGCGTGAAGTCCTTTGCCGAAGTCAGCAATCCGAAAACGCAGCTTGAGATTTATCAGGAGTACGTGAAGAACTTTATGGCTGCGCAGAAGAAGGACAAGAATGAAGGCCCTGGTCAGATGACTCTCTTTGACCTTCATCCTGAGATGCTTTCCGGCGACTCTGCCGAAACCACAGCACCCGCACAGGAACAGCCGCAAGAACCGGTCAGTGGAAAATCCGGCAAACAGCCTCTCAGCAAGGACGAGTTTGTAAAGGCTGTTTCGGAGTACTCCGCAAAGGCTATCTCCGTTCCGAAAATCCTCGTGCAGACCACTTCGGAGGTGAAGTTTAATCGTTTTGAGGTGAAGCGCACAATCGCTGATTTTGAAGTGGCTATGGCTAAGATTGAGCGTTTTGACGCTATCAATCAGCAGCTTCTTTCTGTCGTGGATGCACAGATTCTTGAAGTCAATGACGCCATGAACACTCTTGCTTGTATGCTCCTCGATTCCATCAGCGAGTTGTCTTATGACGATGCGGATTTTGTTATTGACGTGGTTGAGCAGTATTTAAGCCAGATACCCGGAGATGAAGAAAACAAGCGGAGAATCGTTCGCCGCTATGCTTCTTTGATCGTGGCCGATATCCGCAAGCAGATTTATGAGCATATGGACAGAAAAACGCAGGATGTCCACATCATTCAGAAAGACCTTATTCTGTTTCGTAAGTTCGTGAAGAACGTCAAAGAGGACGGAAAGGTTAAGTACGATAAGCCGTTCTCTGACAAGAGCAATATCAAGAAGTATCTCTTTACCGGCTACAAGAAGTCATATTATCCGGCGAATGCTTTCGACAGCGATACGGAGCGTCTGTTCTCTATCATTTTGGAGGAAGACCCGGATGTTATCCGTTGGATCAAGCCGCCGCTCAATCAGCTTGGCTTATTCTGGAAAGCCGGACAACAGTATAATCCTGATTTTCTCGTGGAAACAACTGCCGGAAAATTCATGGTCGAAGTTAAGGCTTTGAATGAAGTGACATCGGATGAGGTCGTATCAAAGGCAAGAGAAGGCATAAAGTGGTGCCGCTTTGCTTCAACGGCAGACCCGGATCATAAACCTTGGGAGTACAAGCTGATTTCCGATGACAACATTCATCTTGGTAATACCTGTAAATATACACTCGGTACGGCTCATGCCGTGAAGGAGGAGGCATAATGGCTGACAGATTTAAGTATTCAGAGGTCAGGCAGAAAATCATTGACGCCATAAGAACCGACCTTATCGGCCCCAGAGAAAAGGAAGAGGTTCTCGAAGAGAATCCTCGCTATGCCTATCTCGTGGGAATGCTCGATATTCAAAGCGATGACGAGGATTACTCCGGCGCTGGGGAGCAGGAAGTTGATGCAGATATGGCATTTGAGGATGGTGAGGATTTTACGGCCGGTGAGGATGACGACAACGAGCCTATTTCCACCACACATTTTCAACTGCCTTCGTCTATCGGTATCAGTTTCTACATCCAAAGTGATACCGAGAGCATCAACTTGGATGTGACGTGGGGAGACTATGTAAAGTCATCCGAGAAATATACAGGAAAGGATGAAAAAGAGCATAGCCGTGCCATATATACGCGCCAGCCAATGGAAGAAACGGTTCATGTTCAGTTTAAGGATTTTACCCGAACGAAGGATTACCAGCTTGTCTGCGACTCCAATGTTCATGTTCATGTTTCACGTATTCCGCTGAAGGGCGGCTATTCTCTTGTGACGGCATATGTCATTAATAAGAGAAAAAATCCTGCCAACAGCGCGGAAGCGATTATGTTCCAGGTGGAGATCAAGGCTTATGCGGAGGACGGCTCTGCCGCGTTTATCGCAGAACATATTTGTAGAGAGATTCTTGCCTCCGATGAGTTTTATTTTGAACAGCGTCCGATTATGGGACGTGGCCGTGGTTGCGCAGCGGTTTGGGATACTCCTGTTGACGGCAGAACAACATATGTGAAATCAGCGTTTATACCTGAGTATGAATTTCCGGGTGTCAGCGCTGCTTTGGATGGATTTGACCGATACTTCTTCTCCACATTTACCATGTCTGTAAAATCGAAAAAAGAAGAAACCATCGGAAAACTTAATACTCTGGCTGAATCCTATGAAAAGTGGATCAACTCTACACTTCTCGGAAACGCAAGGATGAGCAATCCTGATTTTAAGGACAAGATAGGCAACAAGGTCATTGAACGCTGCCTGGATGCTCTGAAGCGTATACGTGAGGGTATCAGCATTATTGAAAATGATGACATCTCATTCGAGGCTTTCTGCTTTATGAACCGTGTAATCTTCTTGCAGAACAGCATCAAGGGCTACGCAAAGAAGCACGGCACAGGAACAGAGTGCAATTTCCAGGATTTCATTAATCCGAAGAATCCTGATAATAACTTCGGATGGCGTCCGTTCCAGATTGCCTTTATTCTGATGAATCTTGCCGGAATCGTTGATCCGAAACATAAAGACCGTGAGGTCGTTGACCTGCTTTACTTTCCTACAGGCGGCGGTAAAACAGAGGCCTACCTTGGCCTTATGGCGTTCGTAATCGCCAACAGAAGGCTCAGAGCGTCTAATGGAGAGAATTACAATCGAGATGGCGGTGTAACCGTTATGCTCCGATATACCCTCCGTTTGCTCACCACACAGCAGAGAGACCGTATTACCAAGATGGTGCTTGCTGCCGAAATGATCAGGCGGCAGGCATACCCACAGTTTGGCAAAGAGCCTATCAGCATTGGATTCTGGGTAGGAGGCGGAGTAACGCCTAACAAATTTGATGAGTTTATTGAAAAGGCTGATAATCCACAGGCTGCAAGAAGCGCAAGGAACCATGTCTATAAGCAGCTTCTAACTTGCCCGTTCTGCGGAAAGCCTCTCAAAGAAGAGAACTTTAACATTGACACCGACAAGAAGTCTATTGAGATTTTCTGTTCTGATCGAGATTGTCAGTTTTACAGATATAAAAACGACAGAATACCGATTCCGGTTTATCTTGTCGATGAAGAGATATACGCCAAGTGTCCAACTATTATTCTGTCGACCGTTGATAAATTTGCGCGCCTGCCTTGGGATGTGAATACGAATGCGCTCTTTGGCAGAGTGGACAGAAAATGCAGCCGAGACGGTTATGTTGCGATTGGAGCAGAACACGGCCGCCACAATAAAACGGCTTCTTTGCCTGCGTCAACGATCGTCAATATTAGACCGTTCCTGCCGCCGGAATTGATTATTCAGGACGAGTTGCATCTTATAACGGGACCGCTTGGTACGGTTTACGGTGCCTATGAAACGATTATCGAGGATATGTGTATCCACGATGGTATTAAGCCGAAGTATGTCGTTTCAACAGCCACAATCAAGAATGCAGAGGCGCAGACCAGATGCCTTTACGCAAGAAAGAATACAACGCAGTTCCCGCCGAACGGATTTGAAATCGGAGATAGTTTCTTCATCAGAGAGATTTCCGTAGAGGATGATCCGTTCCGAAAATATGTGGGCGTCTGCGCACCCGGTCAGTCTGTTAAGACCGCCTTGCTGCGTGTTTACGCCATTATCCTGCAGGCTGCTTATACATACTCCCTTCAAGATGAGTATAAGGATGTGATTGATCCGTACTATTCTCTTGTTGGCTATTTCAACAGTATCCGAGAACTCGGCGGTGCGGTCAGACTTTTACAAGATGACATTCCAAAGAGAATATATCGTATCAAGAATAAGTACGGCTTGGACAAGCAGAGGTATCTGAACCACAACGTGGAGATCACTTCCCGTATGTCATCGTACAAGATTCCGGAAAAGCTGAATCAGCTTGAAACGACTTGTGATTCAAAAGACTGTCTGGATACGGCTATCGCGACAAATATGATTGCTGTTGGTATGGATGTTGACCGTCTTGGACTGATGGTTGTGACAGGTCAGCCGAAACAGAACTCGGAATATATCCAGGCAACAAGCCGTATCGGTCGTGCATTCCCAGGACTTGTAGTTACGCTCTACAATGCGTACCGTCCCCGTGACTTATCGCACTACGAGAATTTTACAGGCTATCATTCGCAGCTTTATCGTTTTGTTGAAGGAACAACGGCAACACCGTTCTCCGCCAGAGCAAGAGATCGTGTCATGCACGCGCTGATAATATCAGCAATACGCTTGAACTTCCCGAACATGGCAAATAACCCGGATGCGGCGGCTATTGGCTCACTAACCACGGAGCAGCTTGATTCTGTAAAGAAGCTGATAATTGACCGGCTTAATATCATCAAGCCGTCAGCACGAGCAGATGCGGAGGAAGAAATTGACCGCTTCATTGACTGGTGGAAACTTCAGGCAGCGCAGACGAAACCGCTGCGGTATTACGTTGTTGGAACTGAACGCTATAACAGGTTGATGAATCCGTATGACCAGCCGCACGATGAGAACGAAAAAGCTACACTTCGTTCCATGCGTGAGGTCGAGAGTTCTGCGAATATGTTCTATTACACGGAGGATTGACATGGCTTTTGATAATAATAAACTTGGAGAGTTACGTCCAAACCAAATCATAACCACCTTTGGTCCCGGATCGGTAGTCGATGCGGTAAAGGACTCGGTTACGATTCTTGACATCTCCTACTGGAAACAGAAGGGACAAAAAATAATTGATGGCAGGCTTGCATCATACTTGGGCGTTGATTGCTTCTATATGCCGCGGACAAGTTTTTCGGGTGATGTTCCTGTTGTGACCTTCCCATACTGGCACGTATGCTCTAATTTAAAATGCGGAAAGCTGTTTGATGCCAGAAAGTATTTTGACTTGGATAAGTATCTCAAGTATGGTGTCACTTGCCCTGAGTGCCATCGCCCTGCCTATCCGTCCCGTTTCATCACAATCTGCGAGGGCGGTCATATGTCTGACTTCCCTTGGAAGTGGTGGGTACACAGAGGCGAGTCCGATTGCAACGGTACCTTAAAAATGTATTCAACGGGCAATACCTCCACTCTTGCGGATATGTGGGTAGAATGCTCCTGCGGTGCGAAACGCAGCATGAGCGGTGCAACACAGCGAGATAATTTTGACGGCGTTGCCTGCCCCGGCCATCATCCGTTCAGACCGAATGTGAAAAACCATAAGTGCAACAAACCCATCATTCCTTCACAGCGTGGTGCGTCTAATGTTTACTTCGCTGTGAGTCGGAGTGCAATCTCTATTCCGCCGTGGATCAATCCGCTGTATAACTTAATCGATGAGCATCTTCGTGATATCGAGCTTGCAAAACAGCTTATGGGAGATGATGGAATAACCAAAATATATGAAATGTATTTCTCTGCTTATTCGAGGGATGAGTTTGATGATGCGCTTGAGCGGCGCATGAGCAATATCAAAGAGTTCACTGAAATCAAACAGATGGAATACAATGCCATCACACACCACAATGACCCTGCATATGAATCAAACAAGAAACATTTCAAGGCTGAAGAGGATGCTCTGCCGGGGTACTTGCAGAAGTATTTCAGCCGCATTATCCGAGTGACCAGACTCAGAGAGGTTCGTGTTCTTCTTGGATTCACAAGAGTAGACGCTCCCGATCCGGATGCAGATGAACAGCCGAATGTTGTAGCATTAAGCAAGGGTAAGCAGGAACGCTGGCTACCTGCGGCGGAAGTAAACGGAGAAGGCATCTTTATAGAGTTTAACAAAGATACTCTTGCGGCGTGGCTCAATTCTCCAACGGTGAAAGGCCTATCAGAAAAGTATTCTGACTCGTACAGAGAGTTCTGCGAGTCAAAAGGCTGGACGATTACGGTCGTAAGAAATGCCGTTTATGTTCTGATGCACACATTCGCTCACTTGATGATTAAGCAAATGTCTATGTCATCGGGATATTCTTCTTCGGCTATTAGAGAAAGAATCTATTTTGGAGATAAAATGGCCGGCATTCTTTTATACACAGGAAGCTCCGATAAGGAAGGCTCACTCGGCGGTCTGGTTGAACTTGGTAATATCGATCAGATGACGAATCTCATGAGGGACGCCTTCCAAGAAGCTCTTGTTTGTACGAATGACCCAGAATGTATGAGCAATTTGCCTGCCGGCAAAAACTCAAACGGTGCCGCTTGCCACTCGTGCTGCATGATATCTGAAACGGCGTGCGAGAATGGAAACAGAATGCTTGACAGAGGTCTTGTAGTTCCTATTCCAGGACGCGAGGAATGCTCATATTTCAAGGAATTAGTAGGTGACTTATGCCAGGTGGAAATCTAAACAAAGAGATATTCTTAAATACGGTCAAAAGCGATGTGGCTAATGGGACAACTAATGCTGAAGCTATGCTGAAGCGGAGCTGCCCGGAATTGTCCGATGCACATTGCGAGGACATCATAGCTACGATTATCGGCGCCATGAATATGTCCGAAGCAGATAAGGTTTCGCTTGTTGTCACCGCACCTCCATCTTTTTCTATCAATGCGAGAACTACGATGAATGTGGTTCAGTCTATGATAAACGGAGCGGAAAAGAATATCTTGATTACGGGATACTCCTTATCCTCATACTTTTCAGAACTGGTCGACACAATCGTTCTTAAAAGCCAGCGAGGTGTATTCGTGAAGTTCTTTGTGAATGATATTGATAAGCAGCAGGGATTCGATAAGATACTGCGCTATAAAGGACGGTTTCTAAAAATCTATAACTATCATCAGGACGATGATAAGATGGCTGCACTTCATGCAAAGGTTATTTCGGTTGACCAGCAGCAGACCTTAATAACATCTGCGAATCTGTCCTATCATGGGCAACAGGGCAATATAGAACTCGGTACCCTGATAGAATCAAAGCAGATTGCAAAGCAGATAGACGATGTTTTTACAAAGATGATCTTCTCAAAAGTATTTAGTGAGGTGTAAGAATACCTTTTGATTATTCCTCACACATTTTGATTTTGCCTATACCTTTTGATTTTCCCTCGGAGGGGTTCAAATTGTGGGTTCACAGGGGTTCAAACTCTCGTGGGCAAAGTCGCTGAAAAACAGAAAACAAGCATAAAAAAAGAGGGCTTCCGGCGGAGCGATACCGCTGAAAGCCCTTGTTTATTGGGGATTTTCCTTGTATCAAAGACAGCGTTTACATAGATGAGGGCAGTTCCGTGCCCAACATGGAGAGTTCGCCAGAATGGGCAAGACTCCTGCAAGATAGTTACGAAGGAAAGGTCGATCTGATCATTACTCAGAAGACGAGCAATATTTCTAAGAAGCTCTCGGAGCTTTCCTTCTGTGCTCGGCTCCTGGCCACGCTTCCCAATCCGGTTGGCATCTACTTTGTTTCAGAGGATATCTATACTCTGGCGTCCTACTACAGGGAGGATTTGCACGACCCGTATTTCTTGCCAGATCCCGATTGGAAGATACTCCCCAATGATGAACCCCGGAGGGAAATGCTGCATGATTGATAAGGCCACACGAAAACAGCTTGCGGAACGGAAAGAACAGGTTCGCCGACGCATCAACACAAAAGTCGACCCGGAGAACTATGAGTTTATTCCGGCAAAAAAGCCCATTGACTATTACGACAACGATATCGAGCAGCGCGTTGCCGTGTATGCCCGTGTTTCCACGGACAATGTCCAGCAGACATCCTCCTATGAGCTGCAAAAGAAATACTATGAGGATTTCGTTGTCCATCACCCGAACTGGACACTGGTCAAAATCTACGCCGACGAAGGTATCAGCGGGACTTCTTTGGCTCATCGGGACGAGTTCAACAGTATGATCGCCGACTGCCGCAGCGGGAAGATCGATATGATCATCACCAAAAGCGTGTCGCGCTTTGCCCGAAATGTGGTGGACTGCATCAGCATGGTTCGAATGCTTGCGGAGTTGCCCAGTCCTGTGGGAGTGTTCTTCGAGAGTGAATGCATATTCTCGCTCAAGGATGATTCTCAGATGGCGCTTTCTTTTCAGGCCACCATGGCTCAGGAGGAATCCCATATCCGCAGCCGGAGCATGGAGACCTCCCTGCGGATGCGGCTGGACGGCGGCTTGCCCCTGACGCCCAAGCTGCTGGGGTATTCTCACGATGCGGAAGGGAATTTGGTGGTGAA
>ULXP01084163.1_pt1 | contig 10925 bp, 8 predicted proteins | sample 1961351 | NCBI WGS metagenome assembly ULXP01 (sample SAMEA4835840, study PRJEB28245) | human gut metagenome | biome: gut microbiome; material: fecal sample | place: Denmark | collected 2008 | reverse complement strand
CTGCGTTATTTAGCTGAAAGTCAATGATACAGTACACTAGGCTAATTTCACCGGGCCATCACCAATCTCAACAACATAGAAATCTGCAGCATATCCGATTTTTTTCTCATAAGCTGCGCCGACTTCTTTGATAAAAGTATCTACAGCCTCATCTTTTACAATGCTGACCGTACATCCACCAAAGCCTGCACCTGTCATTCTTGATCCGATCACGCCATCGATTTTCCATGCTTCCTCAACTAAAGTATCCAGTTCGATACCGGTTACTTCATAATCGTCACGAAGGGACACATGGGATTCGTTCATCAATTTTCCGAATAAAGCAACATCATTATTTTTCAGTGCCTCAACTGCCTTGATTGTTCTCTGGTTCTCATAGACTGCATGTTTTGCACGTCTTACACATACTTCCTCTTTGATGGCATCTTTGTGTTCCTCAAACTGTGCTTCTGTCAGATCTCCAAGTGCATCAATAGAGACAACTTTCTGTAACTCAGCCAGTGCTTTTTCACATTCACTGCGGCGCTCATTGTATTTTGAATCACCAAGTCCACGTTTCTTATTGCTGCAGGAAATAACGATCTTTGCATTCTCCAGTTTGATCGGTGCATACTCATATTTTAAAGTCGCGGTATCAAGGAAAATTGCATGTCCTGCTTTACCCATGGCGATGGCAAACTGATCCATGATACCACAGTTTACACCATTGAATTTATTCTCAGAATACTGACCGATCAGTGCAAGATCCTGATTTGTCACATCAAATCCAAACATATCACGTAAGATAAATCCTGTTAAGACCTCTACAGATGCGGAAGAAGAAAGTCCGGAACCATTCGGGATATTTCCGAATAAAACAAGATCCATACCCTGTTCTACCTTCATGCCCTTTTCTCCAAAAGCCCACATAACGCCCTTCGGATAGTTCGTCCAGTCAGCTTCTTTCTCCGGTTTCAAATTCTCTACGGATGACTCTAACACACCAAGCTGCTCGAAATTCATAGAATAAAAACGCAGCTTCTTATCTTCTCTTTTTCTTGCAACACCATATGTACCGATCGTCAGCGCACATGGAAATACATGACCCCCATTATAATCGGTATGCTCTCCGATCATATTCACACGTCCCGGTGCAAAATAGACACCGATCTCGCCTTCCCCACCAAATAATTCCTTAAACTTTGCTAATACGTTCTCCCAGACCATTTTAAATCCTCCTTTAATTTTGCAACTTTAATTTTACTCTTTTTGCAATACATCATTTGTTCTTATTTTGTTACACGTCATCCCGGTTGTTTTTCTTTCCAGAAGCAGCCGGATATATCTGTTTCGTTTTCTCTGATAGTCTTATTATAGCGTATCCGACTCCCTTTGCAATGGTTAAGGTCGAAACTGCAACAAAGTGCAGAAATCCTGCAACATTTTTACATAAATATTGCAGGATTTCCAATTATTTTCCATATTGTAATTTTCTTATCTGCCAGTTCATAAATTTATGCCTTAAAATCACGGATCAGTTTCAATGCCGGCAGCGTATTTCCCTTATAATCAAACAATGCCTGATTTGCCCACTCGTTGCCACATGGTCCCGGATCCTGAATATATTTTAAGGATGCAGGTGTTGCCCAGCCGGAACCCGGAACCGGGATCCATGCCGGCTCCCAGTAGAAAAAGCCCTTGCCTTTTCCACCATCGATATGGCTGATTCTGTTTAAGAAATCTTCCATAAAATCATACTGTCCCTGTACTGTCATCGGATATTCGATCTTCTCAACCAGCGCCGGTTTTGTTGCATAGCCTTTGCGATCTTCATCAGAGAGTTTCTCGTAGTCTTTGTAATCTTCCATCGTATATCCCATGGAAACCTCTGCCACGATCAGATCTTTGCCATAACGCTTAGCAATATCATTCATATTGTCATTTAACATCTGAAGAGATCCATGCCAGAACGGATAGTAAGACAATCCGATCATTTCAAAATCCTCACCACGTTTCGTAAAATTATCAAACCATTCACGGTAAAGTGCATTGTTGCCGCCATTGTCAAGATGGATCATAACCGGAATCTTTGACAATTCTTTCAACTGCGGACATACCCCTTTGATAGAACCGGCAAGACGTTCTTCATCTGCTTTACGGACAGCGCGGATACCCGCATTGACAAATGTTGCAATGTTATCGTAATTTGGCACTTTCCCTTCCGGCCAGAGTAAACCATTCGAAAGCTCATTTCCGACCTGCACCATTGTAATATTAACACCATTTTCCAGATAAAGATGCATCATCTCCAACGTAAAATCATAGACAGCCTGCTCTAACTCTTTGACACTATAATTTTCCCATGCCTTTGGTTTGAACTGTTTGCCTGGATCTGCCCAGAAATCACTGTAATGCAGATTTAAAAGCACACCGAAGCCAGCATCGGTCACACGTTTTGCTATCTCAAGAGATGTCTTCGGGTCATTTTCTCCGGCACCGTAAGACTCCCCCGTCTCTGACCACGGATCATTCCAGACACGGATACGGATCGTATCCACATCATAGGATTTCATGATCTCTAAGATATCCTTTTCCTCTCCGTCGTCATAATATTTTGCACCACACTTCTCTAACTCTGCAAGCGTGGATAAATCCATTCCTTTTACAAAATTCATAGTCATTCCCTTTCCTTTCCATAAGCTGTAATATTTGTGCCAAAGCATAAATAAATCAGGCAGCCGGGCTTATTTCTTATACTTTATTACTTATACTATATTCCCTTAAAGCGGAACGTAAATTCCAGCGGTTTTGTCACATCAATATGATATTCCGGATGTACCCATGAACCCCAGCTGTCATCGCCGCCGACTCCCATCTGTGCGAATGTCACACGGACGATCGTGTGATGTATCTGCGGTAATTCATAAGCATGGGCTGCATTTTCCAGTTCATGCGGTGTATACGGAAGTGCTGAAAAACTTAATTCATCTCCCTCAAACAGAATCCCTCTGCCTTTTGCATCTACAAGACGCGCATACCGCACACCAACTTTATTACCACATTCCTGTGGGACTAAGTATTTTGCCATATTATCCGCCACTTTATTGCTGTAGATTCCAAGCTTTGCTCCATGTCTCCGGTCTGCATAGGTCTCATCCGGTCCCATGCCATACCAGGTAAGATTGTCATAATCTGCATTAAACCAGAACATCATGCCAAACTCCGGCATATCTGGAAGTCCCTCGACCGGATCATACATCAATTTCGTCTCGATTGTTCCATCACCGAAAACCGTGTAGGCAACCTGACATTTACTTGCCGGTGTTGTCGGCATAAAATAAGTATACGTGACTGTCACGGTATTGTCTTTTTCTTCCACTTTCGTTGGGACATTATCAAACATGCCGCCATTTCTGTGGCTGATATACATGCTCGCGATCTTCCACTGTGCATAGCGCGCCGGTGCCATGCTTCCGTTATCATTGTCAACCGGTGCCCGCCAGAAATTCGGCATCGGGATCTTTTCAATCATTTCTTTTCCGGCATAACGGTAGGAAACAAGTCCTCCGCTCAACATCGAAAACAGGCAGTCAAAATCTTCGCCTTTTACCCCGATATTTACCTTTCCATGAACCACGCGGATCGGTTTCCCGGATGCAGCAAAAGCGGGCGTCTTTTTGTAGATCTTCTGTCCAAATGCAACTTCATGTCCTGCATCTGCCCAGCTTGTATCCTCCTTTAAAAGGAATGAAACGGTAAGCGTATATTCTGCATCCAGTTCTTCTGCTTTCTGTTTACGGCTATCTGTATGCAAAATAGGAAACGGAATCTCATAGTCCTTCGAACTAAGCGGAAGCACTGCTGTCTCTATCTCCTGTTTTTTTACAACAACTCCGTTTTTCTGTAAAACTGCCACACAGCGGAACCGGTCGGTATTTGCAAACAGATTTTTATTTACAATGGTAAACTTTCCATCCTCTTCAAACCAAACACTGATATTCTGGTAATTAAATTTCACTTCCTGCATTTTCGGAGACGGATCTCTGTCACCACCGTAACAGATTCCATTTCCGCTGAAATTATAATCCGTCGGGCGCTCTAAGAAATCGCCGCCGTATGCCTGAAAATCTTTTCCATAGCGATCTTTTTTCAAAATAGACTGGTCAATGTAATCCCAGATAAAACCGCCCTGATATCTCGGTTCCGTATCCGTCAGATCCGTGTATTTATGCATGGCACCGCAGGAATTTCCCATCGCATGTGTATATTCACACATAATAAACGGTTTATCCTTATGCTCGGCAAGGAATTTTTTTACATTTTCCACGCTGGTATACATCTGGCTTTCCATATCGCTGGTTGCTTCATATCTGCGGTCATTGAAAATTCCTTCATAATGAACCAGACGGTATGGATCTAAGGCACGGAATTTTTCGGACATGTCAAAAATTACTTTTCCACCGTAAGATTCATTTCCGACTGACCAGATCAGAACTGCCGGATGGTTTTTATCTCTCTGGTAACAGGAATTGACGCGGTCAAGCATCATCGGCTCCCAGTCCATATTGTCTCCCGGAACGATCGTATCTTTCGGCGCGGATCCATGCATCGCAGCATCCCATGAACCGTGTGATTCGAGATTGTTTTCCGCGATCATATAGAGTCCATACTCATCGCAGAGATCATATATAATGGAAGCATCCGGGTAGTGACAGGTGCGGATCGCATTGATGTTGTTTTGTTTCATCGTAACGATATCTTTTAAAACTTCTTCCCTTGTCACGACACGTCCTGTTTTTGAACTGAACTCATGACGGTTGACGCCCTTAAATACAATACGTTTTACATTTAATGTCATAATCCCGTCTTTCATTTCAAAACGTCGGAATCCGATTCTTTGGCTGACAAGCTCGCTTCTCTCCCCGTTTTGATCAAAGCATTCGATCGTAAGGGTGTATAAATTCGGGATCTCCGCACTCCACAGCTCCGGTTTGTCTACCTCTTTTTCAAAATGAACTTCCCCATCAAAAACCGGTAACTCCTCCGAGAAAAGAATCTGTTCTTCTTTTTCTTCCAAAACAGTATAGTTTCTGCTGCCGCTCAGGGTTAATCTTGCTTTTCCCTCACCACGCATCTGCATTGTGACAAGAAGATGGGCATTTAAAACTGCCTCATCCACAACCGGTTCCACCTTTAAATCATACACATGCACCTTTGGCATGGTATACAGATAAACCGAACGGAAAATACCGGAAAACCGGTAGAAATCCTGATCCTCGCACCAGCTCGATGAAGTCCACTTAAACACCTGTACTGCCAGCTTGTTTTCACCCTCTTTGACATATGGGCTCAGATCAAATTCCGACGGGGTAAAACTGTCCTCACTGTATCCGACATACTGACCGTTTAACCACAGTGCAAAACCGCTCTCCACACCCTGAAAAGAAATATAAAGTCCGTTTTTCTTAAAACCTTCCGGCAGTGTAAAGTATTTTACATAGCTTGCCACCGGGTTAAACTCACTCGGCACTGCGTCGCGCCAGACATCTTCCCTGCCATCCCACGGATACTGTATGTTTACATACTGCGGGATATCATAGCCCTCCATCTGGATATGTGCCGGCACCCGGATATCCTCCCAGCATTTACAATCAAAATCTTCTGCCTCAAACCCACTGACGGTCTGCGCATAATTTCTCGCATAATGAAATTTCCAGACGCCATCTAAAGGCAGCCGGAAGCTGCTTTTTCTCTCTTCTGCCTCCTTTTCATCTGCATATGCCACATGATCAGAGTGCGCTGCCATACAGTTTTCCTTAAAAAATTTTGGATCATGAATCTTTTTTATTTCGAATGACATGTGATGTCCTCCTTATCTTTTTCTTATCTTTTTCTTATCTCCATTTTAACGAAAAAATGCGCATTTTGCATCTGTATCTCAACACAAAACACGCATTTTTGACCATTTATTTACCAGCCCTTCAAAGCGGAAATATTATAATTAAGCAGCTTTCTCTCATAATTTTCCGGACTGATCTTCCACTGATACGGAGATGTATTCAGATATTTTTTGAAGTTCCGGTTAAATGTAGATGTCGTAGTAAATCCCACTTTCTGTGCAACCACATCCATCGGATCATTTGTCTTTTTCATGATATCACATGCTTTCTGCACCCGCATCAGATTGATATAATCCATCGGCGACATATTCATATACGATTCAAACACTCTTCTGAAATGTGTCTCACTCATATGGCTTGCCTTTGCAAGTTCCTCGACACGAATATTGTTCGCATACTCTAATCTGACATAATCAAGTGCCGCCGTGATCTGGGAAACACCTGTCTTTTTCTTTACTTCATTCTCCGATATATCACTTTCACACATACGGAGCAATTCCGTGAAAAATGCAATCAAAAGACCTCTGACACAGTCATTAAAATGATTTTTTTTCTGTCTCATTTCATCCATGAGCATCTTCACAAGAACGGAAATTCCGCGGTTTTCCCATTCATGGAAAAACAGTGCCTTCCGATTGATCATCTGCAATACTTTTTTTTGCATGACAGCATTATCCGGGTACAATTCCTGGATCATGACCATCGGATCAAAAAATAAATACTCCCAATAGCTTGGTCCTTCCGCAATGTCACTGATCGTCACGTGCGGGTAATTCTGCGGAATAATACTGACCATTGCCGGTTCATAACGTTTTGTTTCTTCATTTAAGATCAACTCGCCGGTACCGTTTTTACAATATCCGATTTCCATGAGATTATGAAAATGAAGATTACTTTCATCATGTCCGTAATCACGAATCCAGTTGTCTCCTAAAAGTGCCAGAACATATTCCCCCTGCGGAACTTCGTAAAACCTCAATTCCATCGTGTCTTTTTTCTTTTTCCCCATGGTTATTACCTCTTTTTAAAACTGCCGTACAATATTTCAGTACGTCAGTCGATTTGTTTCTGATATCAGAATTTAATCAAAATCAAATTTTGTAATTCTATCATGCATTGCTTTATAGCGGAAACGGATCATTTCGTTTTTCTCTAATACATCCTCTTCCGTTCCACGATACTGGCAACGGATGCAGCTGTAAATGCCGGTTTCTTTATTGTAGAACATATCGATGTCGAGATCTCTTAAAAAACAGGATGGGCATCTATAATTTAATTTGCCTTTGCCAAGTTGAGCCATGTTGCAAATACCTCCTTATCTGAGATTGTTTTTCTGTATCCCAATGTGAACATTGGTGAGAATGCATATCCTTCTTTTACATATCCTTCTGCATTTGCATCGGATGCTGTCATGGATACTCTTGTCTCGATTTCAGGAATAACTGCAGAAACTTCTGTAGCTCCTACGACACCTTCCTCACGGCATTTGTATTCATAATTGATCGTTTTCTCTTCCGGTCCGTCAATCTTTAATGTGATATGACTCATATCCTCGGAATACTCGGTCGTACCATAGCATGCAACCATGTATTCATTTAATGTTACTTCTGCAGTCGGATCACTCATAAGATCCCATCTGTGTAGCTGTTCCATTTACATCGAAAGTAGGTAATTTGCATGCTGCATATCCGTCGCCGTATTTCGCTTCAAAAGATCCGGTGTTCCATGTACCGGAAACATGTGCGCCAAGTGTACCGTCATTTAACATGGTAATTGCATCCTGATCAGATACGCTTACAAATGCTGGAGAAGAAGTGATATTCTCAATGCTCTGTGCTACTGCAAGACCGGTCTCAGAGTTCCAGTCACAGTTGTTTGAGTTATCTTCATTCATGGAAAGTTCACAGCCTGCACCAGAGAAGAATCCATACAGATACCATCCATCTGCTACATTCATGCCAACTTTTGTTCCTGCTTCTTCCGCTTTTGCTGTAAGTTTTTCCCAGGAAGCCACATCCTCTTCAGAGAAGATGTTTGAATCATAGTATAAGAAATAACCGTTCGATGCTGTTAATGGATAAGCGTATAGCTTTCCGTCTTTGGTAGCTGCTGCTACAGTTGCCTCTGAGTTTGTTTCTTTCGGATCATATGTTTAAGTAGCTGCCACTTCCTGAAGCGCACCTGCATTTACAAGATCATTTACCTGATCATCTGCAAATACGAATACATCTGCTGCTGCATCGTTTGTGCTCTCTGCTGCGCTGTTATCTGCTGCGCTATTGCCTGCTGCGCTGCTGTTATCGGCTGCTTTGTTTCCACATCCTGTAAACATGGATGCTACCATTGCTGCACATAATACTGTGCTGATGACTTTTTTTTCATTTGAAAATTCCTCCCTTTTCCTTGATAGAAAAAATTGTTCTTATAGAACACTTTTTCGTGTTGCGCTATGTGCAATCGGTTGTTCTATGGTTAGAGTATATCTCCGTTACATCCTTGTGTCAATGTCCATAATTTATAATAAAACCGACCATTTTTTAACCATTTTGCACAATATCTTTTTTCTTCCATGCTTTTATTTTTTTCACATTCGACTTTTGCGCAACCGTTAACCATTGCTTTTTCGCGCATTTTCAATTCTTAAGCTGCCTTTTTATGTGTGTTTTGGCTTGTTTTTGGGATTTTTTGAGTTGCTGTTTTTCCTGTTTGATTTGGTAACGTTTTCAAAGATTTTATTTGGATATATTTGAGAAGATCAATGCCTTTCACACAAAAAAAGACGAAACACCGCTTTTTTACGTGTTTCGCCTTTTCATATTCAATGACGTCTAATTTTCAATTTATTTTCTATCTGTGCTCACTTGGTTGATTCCTTCAGCACTACCTCATATGGAAGCAGCGTGCGCTCTTTCACCTCAAGTCCTTCCGTCAGATCGAGCAGTGTCCGGCATGCCACCATGCCAAGTTCCTTTGCATCAAATGAAAGTGATGTGATCGACGGAACATTGTTTTCAAGTACCATGCTGTTATAAAATGATGCCACCCGGACATCTTCCGGCACTTTGACATGCTGCTGGCGCAGTGTCTTTAAAACACGGCTACAGACAGCGTCATCCATACAGAGGATGCAGTCTGCCTGTCTGTTTAATGCTTCCTTGACTGCCTTTTCCACCAGAACCTGGTTATCCTGGCTTAAAAACATCAGATCCTCATCTACCGTTTTCCCCATCTTCGCATATGCCTCTCGAAATCCCCGCAGACGGCTCTGTGTAACCACATGTTCTTCATTGCCGCCGATCAGTGCAATTTTGTCCATCCGCTTCATCAAAATGATCGACGTAAGCTCTTTGCATGCACTCTTGTGATTGTGATCGATCTGAATCACTCCTTTATAATTGGCACTGGTACTTCCGATCGTGACAAACGGTACATTTTTTGTCTGCAAAAAATCGATCTGTTCATCTTCCACAAAAGTGCGCATCAGGATCACACCGTCCACTTTATGGTTTGCTATGATGCGCTCAAGAGAAGATATATCGTTTTTCCTGCAGATGGAAAGCAGGATATCATATTCCATGCTGCCCGCAATCTCCTGTATCCCAAACAGACATTCCTGAAAAAATGTAAGATCCACAACATCATACTCCCCCGGCATGACCACACAGATATTATAAGTTTTAGACTGCGCAAGCCCTTTCGCAATGACATTCGGCTTATAATCATGTTCTTCTATGTAGGCGAGCACGCGCTCTCTTGTCTCCCTGCCAATACGTCCTTTACCGGAAATTGCACGTGACACGGTTGTCTTCGATACCCCAAGCGCCTCCGCCACGTCCGCAATCGTAATATTTTTTTCTAACCCCTTATCCATAAACTCTCGTCCCTCGCTTTTTTGCGCTTAGTTGCGCAACTAAGTTTATTATTGTACAAACAGGGACAAAAATCAATCCTATTTTTTCCTATTTTTCCCGGCATCAATCCGGTATTCCCTCATACGAAATCCATGCTACATCCGCAAAACGATCCGACATTTCACCGTTTGAAGACGCATACACACCGAGCGTGCAGCCCACAAATCCCCCTGCTTCCTCTGTACTGTACGGCAGCAGGCTCACGTCTTTAATGAGTTTTAATACCTTTCCTTCCTCATCTCTGACAAAAAATTCTGCCCTCTGTCCTGCTGCCTTCAAATACAATTCCAGCATTCCTTTTGCATTGATTTCTTCTTCCGCAAGCAGCGTATCGTTTTCTGTTATATGTGCGATTACCTGCAGCTTTCTCTTCTCTTTTCCACCGCAGATGCGCATCGAAAGATGATTTGCATGATTCTGATAGCAGACGATCCCCGCCTGTTCATTTTCCCGCTCCGCATCAAATTCCATGCATGCCGAAAATGTAAAATCATAATCTTTCTGCCGCAGCCCGAAATACTGCGCGTCCGTTTTCTCTGTAAGTTTCTGTTTTTTCAGATACATCCTGAGAAAACCTTTTCTCTCGATCAGTGAATATGCATTTTCATCCCTTCTCTGCAGCGACAGGAGTCTGTCATCTATTTTTTTCTGATCAAATGTAATAAAATCCGCGTGGGTCACTTCCTTTTCCAGGCGATACTCACCGATTGGAAGTTCTGTTTTCTCTGTCAGATGTCCAATCCCCGGATTGATGACGGGCCATCCGTCCTCCCATTCCACTTTTGCCAGAAAAGTTTCCCTGCCAATACTACAGTGTCCCTCACATGGCCTCGATGCAAGCATGACGACATACCAGTTTCCGTCTGCATCATCCACAAGATCTCCGTGTCCTGCATAGATCACCGGATAATCCCTGCCAAGATTGCGGTGCGTGAAAATTGGATTTCTCTTGCATCCACAGAACCATTCTCTTAACGACCTGCTTCTTGCGATACTGATGCTGTGTTCCGGTCCCGTACCGCCTTCTGCGATCATCAGATAATACCAGCCGTCTTTTTTGTAAAGGTGCGGTCCCTCCGGCCAGATACAATCTTTTAATGCACCTTTCCAGACCGCCGTCCCCGCACCTTTTAAG
>ULXP01005073.1_pt1 | contig 10938 bp, 7 predicted proteins | sample 1961351 | NCBI WGS metagenome assembly ULXP01 (sample SAMEA4835840, study PRJEB28245) | human gut metagenome | biome: gut microbiome; material: fecal sample | place: Denmark | collected 2008 | reverse complement strand
GGCAGCCGAGATCCATGCCACGCGGGCCCACGCATCGGCACTCTTGACCTCGACCGTACTTGCCGACCGTGCTATGATGATTGTCCAGAGTTCGGTCTGGCCGTAGTATGAGATCGAGACCTGCTGGTCGTCGGTGAAGTCGGTGAGCGAGGTGATTGCCGGACTCTCCTCCGTAACGTTTGCGGGACCGAGTTTGGCGCGGGTCACCTTTATGTTCGCGAGGTCGGTCGCCGCCGAGACAAGTGCCACGACCCGATGGTTTATATGGTCGATATCGGCATCTCCGATCTGGTTCTCGACTTCGAAATACCGCTCGATGGATTGCTCGGAACGGATCGTCCATTGGTAGTCCTGATATATCGACAGGGTAACCTGTACGGGTTTCGAGAGGTCTATCGTCGAACCGATTGCCGGGGAGACGGTGACCTTCTGGTCGTCGTTGTATGCGACGCTGTCGATGCGGATGTTTCGCGTATCGGTCTGTTCGGACGGATAGACGGTAACGGTTTGTGAAGTAAGGTCTATTTTTGTTGCCGAGGCGGCGCCTTCGATGTTGAAAACCGTGAATCGGGCCTGTATCGAGGGGTAGGGGATATCGTTTTTGATACACCCGCCGGTGATGCAGGCTGCAGCGATCGAGAGTATGCTGATGAGACGTTTCATGACTTTTTGTTGTTGGTCCACATGTGTACGGTCAGACCGATTGTGATGTCGGTGATGTTTATGCGGAAGTTGGCCTTTATATTCGAATGTTTGCCTTCGTACAGTCCCTTGTGGTAGAAGCGGGCCGTATTGAAACGTATGCCGCCGAATCCGATCGAGGCGTGAAGGCTGAAGTGGTCCATGACGAAAACCGCCAGTCCCGGATGGAACGAAATGCCGACTTGTCTATTGCGTGTATAGCTGTCCTGGCTGTTGTCGTCGAATTCGAAACGGGTCGTTCCGGTCAACATGCTGATACGTGTTTCGTTGAACAGTGCGAACCTCCCACGCAGATCGAGTCCTACGTATGAACGGTGGAACATGGCGATTCCGTATGATTCCTGTTTGGCATTGACGTTTTTGAGCGAGAAGCTGAAGTCGTCGTCATTTGCTAACTTGAAATCGGCCGCATCGACCTTTGCCGAGATGTATCGGTAGCTGAACTGTACGCCGAGACAGTTGTTTCGGCGGTAGAAGTATCCCAGGAACGGTGTTACGCGGGAGACGGTACCGTGGGCGTCGAGGCCGTTGAGCAGAAGCAGATACTCGCTCTCCTGACTCGAAAAGTAGAGATACGAGAACTGTATTCCGCCGATCCATTCGCCCTTGGGGATAAACATGTACTGGTATATTCCGCGGTCAGCCCGTTTGCCCTCGGCCGGCATTCGGATTATGCGTGCGGCGGTGTCGATAGGGTGTCTGACAGGCGCGGTATCGTGGCTCGTCTCCAGAACTGAAGCCTCGGTGAGGGAGTCGCAGAGCGGGTCGTCGGCAGCTGGTTCCGCCATGTCGGCGACATCGATTTCCGGGGTCGAGATTTGCACCACCTCTTGGAGTGTGGCTGCTGCGGGAACCGTATCGGCCGCATTGGAATTCTGCGTCAGTACGGTATCGGTCACGGGAAGGCTGACCGTATCGGCCGGGATGGCATCGGGATACGGCACTGCGGCCGTTGCCTGGACTAAGGCAGCGGCCAGTGCGATCAATGTCAGTCTAACCGATTTGAAGAGCATAATATCCGTATCAGATATAGAAGGCGATACCCAGAGCGATCGAGAAGATATTGACTTTGAAGTTCATCTGGCTCGATTTCCGATACCCGACATATACCTGGTCAGTGACCTGTCTTGTTCGGGCATACTTGAAACCGAGGACTCCGACATTTACCTCGACAGCGACGTTGTTATTTATGAAAGCGACCATACCCGGGGACATTCCCACCGAACAGTTGAATGTTTTCTCGTAAGTTCCGGTGAGGGTAGCACCGGTTCCGCTGACCAGTTTTGCCTGTCCGCCGCCGAGAGCCAGCTGCATTTCGTTGTAGAGGGCGAAGCGCTTGCTGTGGCCGAGGGTGATGTAGTATCGGTAGATGGCAATGCCGGAGTACGAATGGGCGAGTCGGTAGTAATCCGAGACGGTGAGGTTGACCTCATCGATATGCACCTCGGCATTGTCGAGTTTGAGCAGGCTGCGCTCGTATCCGAAACGGGCGCCGGCAGCCATGTTGTCCTTGAAGGCGTAGCTGATCATGGGGCTGACCTTGAAGTTGTAGCCGGTTGAGTTGATGCCTTCGATGACCAGGAACTTGTAATTGTCGTTGTCGTGCGACGAATATGAAGCGGTTCCGCCGAAGATCCATTGCCCTTTGGGCACGAAGACCGTTGAATTGGTCTCGATGCCTCTGTCAAAATGTTGAGCACGGGCACTGTACGTGCCCGTTGCTAATATGATGAGTATGAGTGTCAGTTTCTTGAACATACCGCTTCGAGGGTTATTCGGTTACTATCTGCTCGTCGTAGATGAGTTCGAAGTCGTCGACCCACAGGATGCTGTTGTAGCTTCCGGTGAGGTAGTCGCCCAGTTTGGACGAGGTGCACGAGATGATGATGTGGGTCGGACGGCGGGTCGTATCGAGGTATTTGAGACGGATCGTGGCCTCGGTCCACTCCGGTACGTTCTCATTGCGCACCAGTTCGCCGTATGCGATCACATTGGGTCCCTGCATGTCGATGAAGGTACTCTTGTCGGTGGTGTTGACCTGAACCGGACATTCGGCCGTACCGCCGTAGGTCTGGTAGTCCCAGTCGCCGAGCATGATGTAGATGTGGCAGCGGTCGGGATCGCCCTTCTCGTGCGGGGTCGGGTCATTGTCGGGACCGCCCTCGTTGTGGGTAATTGCGCCGCAGTTGTATTTGTAGAATACCTTCAGGGCCGACGGACGGGCCGTGAACGGGCGGCCGAAGTTAACCTTGCCGCCGCTGGTGCCGACCGTGCTGTCGAAGTAACCCGAGAAGAGGTTGCCCGGAGCCACTTTATCTATAACCACCATATTAATGTGCTGACCGGCGAGCTTTGCCGAGCGTGCGCCTGTCGACGAAGCGGGTTTGGTTGTTTCATCCGGTTCGCTGATTACTTTGCGGACCATATTGGCAGCCTTGTTTCCGTTGCCCCACCATGCCTGGCCGCCCGAGATGTAGGGCAGCGGGTAGCCGGAATCGCTGTTCCAATCCTCGAAGCCGCCGTTGGGCAGAGCCGTGGCGATATCGGTCGTGAAGCTCTTGACTTCGCCCAGAGCCTGTCCGTTGATCACGAGCTGGTATTCATATTCGGTTTCGCTGGACAGCCCCTTTGCCGTTGCTGCAAAACGGTTGCTGCTTTCGCGCGCGGCGTCGAAACTCATCGTCCACTCCTCGGTATTCTTGGGACGAACGCGGATCGAGATGCCGGTCGAACCGAACTCGTTCTCGGCGACATTGGCCCGCAGTGTCGCGTGGGTTGCCCATACATCCATTGCGTTTACGGCCTCGGCACCGGTCGGGTCAGCCTCGAAAATGATGTTGTCGTCGATGTTCTCGGTTGTCTTGATCACCTCGATGTCGAACGAGAGCGAGCCTTCGGGATCACCCTTCGTGTATCTGAATGTGAGGAGATACTTCTTGCCTGCCTCGACATCCGATACGGTACCGGTTTTTGTGAATGCGCCGTCGCGGTTGTGTGTGCCCGAGAATTTCCATGCCAATGCGGTCTGGCCCTCGGCGAGGGTGAAATAGCCGACTGTTGCGGTCGAGGCATCGAACGAAAGTTTCGATGCAGCCTCGTCGAGGTCGCCTCCGATCTCTACGCCATAGTCGCTGAACTGTTCGGCTATCGAGGCGTCGAAGACCACTTCGGCAACCACGTTGTTTATGCGGCATTCGACCTCTACCGGCGTAGTCTGGCCGGCGCTGATGGTAAATTTCTGCGAGCCCTTGTATGTTTTCTCGTCGAACGATGCCGCAACGGCATTGCCGGCCAGAATGTCGACACGGTATTCGCCGGTCGAGAGCCACAGCGTCGAGGGCATCGATTCGACACCTGTATAGGTGCGGATCAGGCCCTTCGAGTTGTAGATATTGATTGTACACGTTGAGGTCAACTCTTCGGTTGTGGCACGTGTGGTGTTGTCGAAGATCACGTTGAGAGCCAGGGCGCCCCGACCCGCTTCGTCGACATACTCCTTGTTGCAGGATACGGCTCCGGCAATGAGTCCGGCCGCCATGAGCATATATGTGAGAATCCTTTTCATGGTCGTAGAGCCTGTTATTCGTTAACCTTCAATTTGATCGGACATACGGTCTTGCTACCCTCCGTGTCCGTAACGGTCAGGGTGAAGGTGTGTGTGCCGGGATAGATTAAAAGCATGTTTAATGCTGTTGTTAAGTCGAAATCCACGTTAGATTTTCCTGTTACCTTTTCGCCGTAAGGCAGACCCAACGTGTCGCATATTTCATACATGCTCTCTGGCAGGTTGATCAAATCGAGCAACGATATCTCCATTGCATTGATTGCTGAGGTGAAATTGGCGTTGTCCGAGGCTATACCTACCGTGAATTCTTTGATCAGCTTCGGGGCCTCGATCTGGAAGCTCAGTTCCATGCCGGCCGATACCACGATCGGGTCGGTCGGAACCTCTCCACCCTTGTAGACCACCTTCGGAGCATCGGGATTCGCCGGATCGTCTGGCTCGGCAGGCTGTTCGGGGTCGGGACCGATGACGGTTTCTTCGTGGTCTATATTGCCGCCCAGCTCCTCCTCGTCGCACCAGTCCTCGATCTGGATGTCGAACGAAGCATTGCCTTCGTCATTGATGTTGAGGATGAATGTGATTTTGCGCCACTGGCCGGCCTTGACATCCGTGAAGGCCTTGGTCATCGACGAATATGAACCGTTGACCGTTCCGGTAAACTTGACGGTCATGGCATTGCTGGCTTCGGGCGCGGCAAAGTATCCGCACTGCGATTCATCCTTCGAGAAGTCGAGCGAACCGTCGCCGATCGTTACCCGCACGTTGCAGTCGTCACCCATGGCTTCGGCCATCGTCTGGTTGTATGCCACCGAAACCTTGATATTGATCAGCTTGCAGGTGATCGTGCCCAGATTCGTGGTCTGGTTCTCGACGATCTCGAACGACTGCTCGGCCCCGTATACCGGAGCTTCGAATTCGGCGGCTGGAATGTTGGCCTGCGACTGTATCTTGAGGGTGTAGCTGCCGGTCAGGAGCGTAATCGCTTGGGGAAGCTGGCCGTAGATGTAGTCGCTGCCGACCTGCTCGCCGGAAGCGTTGTAGATACGTATGATATAGTTGAATGTCGAGGGATCGGTAGCCCTGGATACTTCGTCGACCTCTTCCGAGACGCCGACCGACAGTTTCATGAACGAAAGGGTTCCGGTCGAGTTTTTCTTGCCGAACTCCAGCTTGTCGCGGCCGCACGAGGCGCTGCCAAGTGCCACGGCGACGATGCAGAGCGAAGTCAACAGTTTGTTGAATACGGTTTTCATGGTCCTATCTTGATTTTTTATATTTCACAATCCGTTATTCGTTGAGTTCGATGTCGATCGGAATTTCGGCAACGGGCTGGTCGTTGAACGATATTGTTATCGTTGCGCCGCCGATATTGCCGGAGTTGACGTCGAAGAGCACCTTGTACAAAGTCTTTGCCGATATTCCGTTGAACGTTTTCGAGATGGGGACTTCCGTACCGGTCTGGGTCTTGGCTGTTCCCGTCACGGTGAATGTGGCCGGCGCGATGAATGCGCGACGGCTTTCGCCCTTGACGAAGGGGATTGAATTTCCGGCCGCTGTCGCGAGGGCGAACTCGTAATCGGGGAAGTAGTTTTTGAAGTTGTCGGTACAGTCGATCGTGACCACCGCATTTGCTATCGATGCCGGGATCGATACCTGAGTGAGCTGTTCAGCGACAATGTTGAATGCCTTGCTGCCGGTGAAGCAGGGGGTTTCGAAAGCTTCGGTTGCGGTCGATCCGTATGTTACCTGTGCGGTGTATGAGCCGGCTTCGTACGGAGTACTTTCATCGTATGAAGCCAGGGTGCTCCAAGTTCCGACCACTCCGCTCGAATTGGATACTGTGAGCGAGAATTCGTCGCTCGAAGGCAGGGTCAGTCCGAGGCTGGCTCGCGAAATCTCGATGGCCGAGTCCTCGGTTTCGACCCGGACGGCCATCGTGCCGGTTGTGCCTTGTTTGGCTTTTTCGGCAGAACAACCGGCCAAAAGCAGTGCCGTACCCAGCAGTACGGTTGTCATTTTGTGGCGTATCATAGTTTCAAAGTTTTGATATATCATGTTTTTGCGTGTCAACTCCGTTTATTATTGTGTGTGGTCCGTCGCAGCTACTTTACGATCGATACCTTTATGTTGTCGATGTAGAGCCAATAGTTGCCATTTCCGCCTATGGACGACCCGCGGGATACTCCGACCCGCCAGCTGAGGCGAGTTGTCGATCCGCATCCGTCGACCTCGTAGGATTGTGTATGCGGGGTCGAACCGTACCATGTGCCGTTGTTGCCGGGGCCGTCGCGTGGAATTGTAGTTTCACCGAGTACGACGTTTTCGATCTCGTTGCTGCCGTTCAACAGCCCGGAATTCGTGGTAGTTCCGGCCCAGTATGTCGTTGAGCCGCCGCTGCCGGTACCTTCGTACAGGTCGCTTGCGTAGTCGAACTCGACGTGCAGGCGTACGCTCTTACCCTCCTTGATTACTGTCAGAGGAGCTGTATCGACACGTCCGTTGCGAATATTCTTTATCCACAATCCTATTTCGATATGGCTGCATATGCGGATTCCGGTTCCGGCCGCACCGCCTATACGGGCACCGCTCCATTGAGGCAGACCGTACTGATCGAGCCATACGGCATCGGGATCGGTAGGATCCGAAATGGCGAATTCGGTGCTGTTCTCGAACGAGCCGCTCAGCGACGAGAAGTCTTCGGCAAAGAGGTACGGCACCGTGAGGGCCATCGTATTGGTCTGGGCCTCGATGATCTCGGGCATGGTTATGTTCTGGCTTACGATCGCGCTCTCAGACTCGTAAGTGATACGGACCGTGGCTCCCGACAGGTTCTCGTATCCCGTGATATCCAAATCGTAATATCCTGCCGGAGTCAGTTCCGTCGGCACGTCAATCGTAAACGACCGGGTGGCGCCGAATGTGGCGTCATCGGGCGATGCGATTTCGAATGTTATCTTTTGCGGCTCCTCGCCCAGATGGTTCTCGGCAATGGAGAGTCGCAGAGTGGTAGTCATGTCTTTCGGTTCGCCCAGGATGAGCCGTACGGGAGTGCTTCCGCCCTCGTTCATGGTGCGGGCGGAGTAGGTGGCCGACGCCTGGTATCTGAACGACCGCGCCACGAAGGTTATCTCCCCGGCCTGTTCCATCTGGGCAGGATAGATGATTGCATAGGCATACTGCCGTGCGGCATCTGCCGATTCGTCCAGCCCGTCGGGAATATTGAGGGTAATTGTCCGGGAACCGCTTTCGAGGGTCGGTGCGGCTGCCGGATCGGTGAAGTCGACCCCGACGCGTCCTGCAACATCCTGCGGGAATGTGATCTGAATGCGCTTGATCGGTTCGCCGAGTGTATTCCCGCCTTCGGGAACGAAGATGCGCAGCGCATGCATCTTGTGTTTGAAGGTCATGTCGACCTCTGTGGCGGGGTCGTTAAGGGCACCGCCCGTTTGAGGATATGCCGCCAGGATATCGTTGTTGCCGTCGTACGAGCCGTTCTGGACGGCCGGCAGTGTGAAGTATGCGATATTCCCCGAAACGGATTCCGGGACGGGATAGACCGAATAGTATGTATATGAGCCGCTTGCCATAGGAGTTATTTCGGCCGTGAAGCGGGCCGATGAGCCCAGCAGGTAGTATGCCGAGAAGGGGATGGCGGAGAATGCAAAGCCGTTGTCGGCGGAGGCGGCCCAGACGGCAATCCGGTCATTTTCGGACCAGCGTACCGAGAGTCCGTTTTCGTCGATCTGGGTTCGGGTTGAGCCCTGTCCGGCCGATATGCTGACGGCTACCTTCTCCTGGTTTGGCGAGGCGGTCTGCTCGCGGCTGCAGGAAAAGAGAAGAGCTGCCAGCAACAGCAGCGGTGTGGCGATATGTTTTCTCAAGTTCATTCCTTTCGTTTCTGTTTCGTGGAGGTTGTGTCGCGGTTGTATCCGTGCAACCTCTGTGCACTTTTTAATGTGCTGTGCGGCAAAAGTATGCAAATGTCGGCAATCGAGAAAACAAAATCAATGAATCGGCCGATTTTATCGGTGAAATCGACCATGTCATATCTGTAAAAGTGTCGGAAACGGGGCGGTGGAGACCGTTCGATGCCGTAATTCGGAGGTGGAGCGGGCTTGGCGGAGAGACTGTAAGCCACAAACCCTCCGCCCTTCATCCTGAACTTTATATGCCAGGGGAGGGTATGGGCGGAGCGATGTTTTGTCGGGTATGGCCGGTTGGGTTTCCTGTTTTTGGGGGAGGGGGTTACTTGTCGCGTTTTTTACGGTCGGAGTTGTAGAGGAAACGCTTGATCTTGTGAGTCGGGGTCTTCTTGAAATCCTCCTTCTCCTCCTCTACGCTCGAGATGTGCGAAAAACGGCTCACTTTTGAGTTGACATAGGTCATCACCTCCTTCTTGATCTCCTCCATCTTGGCTGACCAGTTGTCTTTCAGGTCGTTGTAACGCTTCTCCAGCTCGTCGCGGTTGAAACGTACGCGGGCCACCAGCCGACCTCCCTGCTGCGTGACGAGCGAATCGGTGATCAGGACATGGCGGTTCAGAACGCTTTCGATCTCTTCGGGATATATGTTCTCGCCGCTCGGGCCGACAATCATGCTGTTCAGACGGCTCTTGATGTAGAGGTAGCCGTCCGGATCGAGTTTGCCGACATCCTTTGTGTGGAACCAGCCGTCCTCGGTCAATGCTTCGCGTGTGGCTTCGGGGTTCTTGTAGTATCCGATCATTGTGCTTGGGCTTTTGACCACGATTTCGCCCTCACCATCCTGATTGACGCCCTCGAGGCGGACCTGGATGCCCTCGAGAACCGGACCGGTCGACTGCAGGCGCACCTTGCCGGGAATGGCGCCGGCGATGAGCGGGGCTGTTTCGGTGAGGCCGTAGCCTATAGCGTATTTTATACGGGCCTCGATCAGGAACTGTTCGGTCTGCATGTCGAGCCGTGCTCCGCCGATGCCCAGAAACCGTAACCGTCCGCCGAAAAGCCGGTTGAGTTTTTTGCCGGCCATCCGGTTCAAGAGGATGTGTGTGAACCGCCAGCGGTATAGCACCCGCAGTATCGGCGAGGCGTTGAAACGTGCGGCGACCTGGTTTTTGTATATCTTCTCTATGATGAGCGGCACGATGAGCATTGCCGTTGGGCGGACTTGCTGTAATGCCGGCATGAGGGTCGAGGCGGTAGGCGGACGGTCGAGGTAGACGACGCGGACGCCTTCGCGGAACGGATAGAGCATTCCGATCGAGCACTCGTATGTATGAGACAGCGGCAGTACGGATAGCATGACGTCGCTCGGGTTGATCGGGAACAGGCTGTAACACATGTCGAGTTGCGCACAGAGATTTCGGTGCGAGAGCATGACGCCTTTTGGTTTGGATGTTGTTCCCGAGGTGTAGATTATTACGGCAAGATCTTCGGGGGCGGGTGTACCGGTTTGGCCCTGTTCGTGTACGGGTTGGAAGATGACGCCGAGGTTTTTGGTACGGATGACGATATTGAGTGACGAGACGGTCTCTTTTGGGAGTTTCGAGAATAGTTTGTCGGAGACCATCAGTGCCTTTGCTTCGGAATGTTTTATGATCATTTCGAGTTCCGACGACGAGAAATCGGGCAATATGGGTACTATGACCATTCCGGCGGCTACGGTTGCCAGGTAGCAGACGCTCCAGTTGGGCATGTTGCTGCTGAGCAGGGCGACCTTGTCGCCTGGTTTGAGGCCGGCCCCGACGAGCATTGTCTGGATCTTCTCGGCGCGGCGGCCGAATTCGCGGTACGAGACCTGTTCGCCGCCGAACATCTCGGAACAGATGCTGTCGGCCCGATGTTCGACATTGTAGTGAAAGAGCTCGGAAAGAGTCCTAAATGTCATATTGATTCACTGTTTAGTGGCGTTTGAAAGCTACAAATTTATTATTTTTTGTTTAAAATACACTATATTTACCGTGTTTAATGTATAATGCTGAAACGGGAAGAAATATTGTCATCGGCTGCAAAAATCGGCTTTTCGCTGTGTGCAGTAACGCGTTGCAGGCCGCTCGTGGAGAATCGGCGTCGATTTTCCGAATGGCTCGAGGCCGGTTATGATTCCGATTTGGAGTACTTGAGACGTAATTTTGACAAGCGTTTCGACCCGTCGCTGCTGCTCGAAGGGGCCCGTTCGATCGTGGTCTGCGCCGTCAATTACCGCAATGAGGTCAGCGGCGGATACGGGAATGCCGATCGCGGAAAGATTGCCTCGTATGCCTGTGCCGTGGACTATCACGCGATTCTCAAGAACATGCTGTTCGAATTGCTGGGCCGATTGCGGGAGTCTGCGCCCGGACTTGTCGGACGGCCGTTTGTCGATTCGGCGCCCCTGCTGGAGAAGCAGTGGGCCGTTGAGGCGGGGCTGGGATGGATCGGACGCAATTCGCTGCTGGTGACGCCGCAGTACGGTTCATTTGTGCTTCTGGGGGAGTTGGTTTTGTGCGACGAGGCGGATGAATATGATACCCCCTACGTCGGAGATGGCTGCGGCGGTTGCCGACGGTGCATCGAAGCATGTCCGAACGGTACAATCGTGCGGGAGCGGGTGATCGATACCGGACGGTGCATCTCGCGGCTCACGATAGAGCGGGAGCGGTGCGGGGAGTTGCAGGGTGAGGTGCCGGACGGGTTGCAGACCGAGAAAACGGG
>ULXP01088629.1_pt1 | contig 10959 bp, 8 predicted proteins | sample 1961351 | NCBI WGS metagenome assembly ULXP01 (sample SAMEA4835840, study PRJEB28245) | human gut metagenome | biome: gut microbiome; material: fecal sample | place: Denmark | collected 2008 | reverse complement strand
GACAACGGAACAAAACAGTCCCGGCTTGATGCAATTTGCCACTCAAAAACCTGCGCCCCCTTCGCCGGGTAACTCATAGCACCATAAATTTTTCTTAAATGGAGGATAAAAATGAACAGTATCATAAGACCTATGACACCTAAAGACAAAAACAGTGTTCTTGAAATGATGCGTGTATTTTACACATCACCGGCAGTTTTTACAAACGGTTCCGACGACATTTTCCGGAATGATATCGAAAACTGTATCAATGACTGTCCTTACCTGGAAGGATATATTTTTGAAGTATCCGGCGAAATCCAGGGATATGGCATGATCGCCAAAAGTTTTTCCACAGAATTTGGCAGACCATGTATGTGGATTGAGGATATTTATATCAAAGAATCCTGCCGTGGAACCGGTATCGGAAGCAAATTTATTGATTATATCGGGAAAAAATACCCGGATGCCATCCTCAGACTGGAAGTAGAGGAAGAAAATAACAGAGCCATCAAGGTCTATGAAAAAAATGGTTTTTCCTTTTTACCTTATATGGAAATGAAAAAATAATCGTTTCTGACAGACCAATCATGAAAAACACGAAACTTTGAGAAAAAGACAGGATCACGGGCTAACCCATAATCCTGTCTTTTTCATATGTCCATTCCATTCATCTGAACTAAAAATTCATCTAAAACAAATATTCATTTAAACTAAACATTTACCTGAAATTAGCGCTCTCTGCAATATTTTATGCTAACATTTCATCTTTTAACACATTATGATCCCGCAACAGTTTCTCAACCACAGTTCCCTTTACAAGACGGATCAAAGGTTTCTTTAATGCGTTAAGCGGACCAGGAAGCCGGATCTCTAACGGAGATTTGCCATCCATGAGTTTGACACTGCTGTCTAAAAGTTCACGGATATCATACACGCTTCCCCATACCTCAGGCACGCCACGGTCTACACCAAGCAGTCCGTATACAGCCTCCATTGCGGTTCTGACGGAATATTCTGTTGTGAATACAGTATCTCTCGGTGTCTCCGCAAACTGTCCTAAAAATGCAAAATTTACACATCCATCCGGGATGACATCCGGGCGGTCACCTTTGGTTCTCGGCATAAAGAATGCTGTGATATAAGGCATCATGGTCGGTACACAGACTGCACTGTGTTCTGCAAGCTCCTCGATCTGGTCGGTCGGTACACCAAGGTGGTATAACCACTCTTCTGTGATCTCTTTACCGGTACATTCTTTCATTGGTTTCTTTACATAATCGCCCGGTACATCAGTGAACAGTCCGTATACCCATACGCAGACCTTATCTTTATCCTGTTCTTTGAACTGTCCCTGTCTGTTGATCGTCCAGCTTAACAGCCAGCTTGAATCCTTGCAGCTTACGATGCCGCCGGTTACAACTTTGCCGCTCTTTGGATCTCTCTTACAGATATTTGTGATGTATGGAATGATCTTATCATCCAGTGTAGTTACCGTTGCAGACTCCCAGTTTGTCTTGGCAACATCGGAGCAGAACTTCTCCGGACGTCCAAAGGACGGATCCTGTTTTGCAATGTTTTTCCATAAATTCCAGCATCCACTGTTGCGGATTTCGGCATCTCCATTCGGTGCATGGTTCTGGTCACCATAAATTGTACCTTCTGTGCAGCTTCCGTTTGTCACGAATACAAGGTCATTCTCCGTCAGGACAATGCCGCTCTCAACACCTTTTACCTTGCACTCGATCGCGGTTGCCACCTTTTTACCATCCTTGATATCAAAGATCACATTTGTCACTTCCGTATTAAACTGGAAATCAACTCCTGCTGCTTCCAGATATTTCTGCATTGGCAGGATCAGTGACTCATACTGATTGTATTTGGTAAATTTCAATGCACTGAAATCCGGGAGACCTGCAATATGATGGATAAATCTCTGGAAATAAAGTTTCATCTCCAATGCACTGTGCCAGTTTTCAAATGCAAACATAGTTCTCCAGTACAACCAGAATGTAGAATCAAACACTTCGTCATCAAAAACATCCTCAATCGTCTTATCATACAGATCCTCATCTTTGGTCATAAAAAGTTTCATGATCTCCATGCAGCCTTTCTGGCTTAGGTTAAATCTGCCATCCGTATGTGCATCCTTGCCACGATTTTCAGTTGCACGGCATAAAGAGTAGTTCGGATCTTCTTTGTTCAGCCAGTAGTATTCGTCGAGTACGGACACACCCGGTGTCTCGATGGATGGAATACTGCGGAAGAGATCCCATAGACATTCGAAATGATTCTCCATCTCACGGCCACCGCGCATCACATAACCTCTGGACGGATCAAAGATACCATCACACGCACCGCCTGCGATATCCATTGCCTCTAAAATATGGATATGATCCCCCGGCATCTGTCCGTCACGAACCAGGAAACAAGCTGCTGCAAGCGAAGCAAGACCGCTTCCTACAATGTAAGCACTTTTCTCATCAACACCTTCCGGTTTTTTCGGATGTGCAAATGCCTCATAGTTACCGTTGGTATAGTAAATCCCTTTGCTGTTCTTTTCATATTTTCCACGCTCTGTATTGCGGTATGGTGTGCTGCTCTCTGCCTGCTGTTTTTCGGCGATTTTCTTTGCCTTTGCCTGTTTACGGCTGTTACTTGCCGCCACCACTGCCACACCAGCTCCCGCTGCAATCAAAGATGCTAACGCAACCGTTTTATTTTTATTTGACATAATAAGAATCTCCTTTCTACTGCTTTTATTATCTTCGTTCTGTGGTCATCTTATTACTATCCAAATAAAAATCCAATATACAAAACAGGCAAAATGACAATATTTTTATCATTCCCCCTGTTTTGATAAATAATCAGCCCTGCATTTCCAAATCTGGTACAGCGTACAAAAATTAACCGGACGATGTTCCAGGCTGTCATCCGAAACATAAGTCACCCTTCACCCAAAAAATTCCGGATCGAATTCCTGATATTTCCGTGCAGTGTCAGGCTCATTTTTTTGACGATCATACTGTAGTCTTCCTGCATACCGTCTTTGATCCAGTCTAACATGACGCCGACAAAACCATACTTGTAAAAATCTGCAATAAAACGCTTGTTTTCCTCTGAGAGGCTGCTTCCCTGTGACTGTTCCTCGACCACACCCTTAATCAGATCATACGTCAGTTTATAGAGATAATTTTCAATCTGCTCCTTACTGACCGAACGGTACACATTCATGATAAACGGTTTATTTTCCAACACTGCCTCAAAAATCTGCTCTAACCCTTCCTGCCAGGAATCGTAGGTGCGTTTTCCCTGCAGTGCCCGCTTTCCGTCCTCCACGCATGCCCACTCGACCAGATCGTAAATATCTTTAAAATGGTAATAAAATGCCATGCGGCTGATTCCACAGTCTGTGGTCAGATCCTGGATTGTAATTTTATCCAACGGTTTCTGTAAAAGTAATTTTTTTAAAGATATTTCTAAGGCTCTTTTGGTTGTGTTGCTCATACAGATACTCCTTTTTCCCTACGATTAAAACAAATCCACCGTCAAATACTTAATCCTATTATACAAAAAATCCACCATTTGGGGAAATGGTGGATTTAAAAAGGGGGAGAATTTATGAAAAAAAGTTTTATCACTCTTTCGTGATACTAATAATATATCCACAATTTGTGAAATCCCGTTGTACATTTTTTGAATACTCTTTGAAGAATCTGTAACAATTCGTTCACATAACTGTTTTTACATTCTAATCCTTATTCAAATTATTTTCCAAGGCGGATCACATTCCAGGATGCTTTCTTTAACACACTTGTGACAACACCGTCATCAAGTCTGCTTCTGTCATCTGCGTTAACCGGATATACGTTCTGTTCGGTCAGCGTATTGGCAGCCTTTAAGTCGTCATTTTCCATCACGATATGCTCTTTGATGTGATATCCCGCAAAGCTGCGGACATCCGTGGTAAGCTCTACATTCTCTTGTAAGTTACGGTTTACTGCAAAAATGGTAACTTCATCTTTTTCCTCGTTATAGACAGCCACAGATTCCACGTCTGTGATCTCGTCATGCTTTGCAGTTGCGTGTTTCGAACTTGAAATGACTGGCTGCAATGCGATGCCTCTGCCATATTTGGATGCATGCATAAACGGATAGAAAATTGTCTGTTTCCACGCACCACCTGCCGCATCTGTCATGATCGGTGCAATAACATTGACAAGCTGTGCTAAACATGCCATCTTGACACGGTCTGCATGTTTTATCAGCGTGATCAACATCAATCCTACTAACAATGCATCCTCGAAGTTATAAATATCCTCTAACATCGGAGGCGCTACCTGCCATGGATGATTTTCAGTAATATCATCATCCGCAGCGTTTGAGTGGAACCATACATTCCATTCATCAAAACTTAAATTCATGACTTTTTTGCTGCGTTTTTTTGCTTTGACATAATCGCAGGTTGCAATGACTGTGCGGATAAACGTATCCATATCATCGGACTGCGCAAGGAAATCATTGCTGTCATTATCACGGTTCCCATAATACTGATGCATGGAGATATAATCCACATAATCATAAGTATGGCTCAATGTAACAGCCTCCCAGTCCGGGAACGTAGGCATATCCAGATTAGAACTTCCACAGGATACCAGTTCAATGTCCGGATCGATCAGACGCATTGCCTTTGCGGTCTCCTCCGCAAGTCTTCCATACTCCTCCATCGTCTTGTGGCCGATCTGCCACGGTCCGTCCATCTCATTTCCAAGGCACCACACTTTGATCTTGTGCGGATCTTTCACACCGTGTCTGATACGAAGATCACTATATTTCGTTCCTGACGGATGATTGCAGTACTCCAACAGATTACAGGCATCTGCGATACCGCGTGTTCCCAGATTTACCGCCATCATGACATCAGAATTGACCTTTTTTGCCCATTTGGAAAATTCATTTAAACCGATCTCATTTTTCTCTAAACTCCTCCAGGCAAGTTCCAGACGGTGCGGGCGCTCCTCAACCGGCCCCACAGAGTCCTCCCAGAAAAAGTTTGATACAAAGTTGCCGCCCGGATAACGGATGATCGGCACATCCAGCTCCTTTACCAGTTCCATCACATCTTTGCGGAATCCATCCTCGTCTGCAGACGGATGTCCCGGCTGGTAAATTCCTTCGTATACCGCTCTTCCAAGATGCTCGATAAAAGAACCGTAAATTCTTTTATCGATCGGAGCGATCTGAAATTCTTTATCCAGTACCATTTTTGCTTTTCTACTCATACATATTTCCTCCTGTCACTTAAAATCTTACTCTTTTACTGCACCTGCTGTCATACCTTCGATAAAATATTTCTGGAAACAGATAAATAATACGAAGATCGGTATGATAGAAAATACAGAACCGACAACTAACAGACTGTAGTTATCACCATACGGATTGATCAGCGTGTTAAGACCAATGGTCAGTGTATATTTATCTGCAGAACGGATGACTAATAACGGCCACAGATAGTTATTCCATGCATTCATACCATTTAAGATCGCCATTGCGGAAAATGCCGGTTTCATGATCGGCACGATCAGTTTAAAAAAGATACCGTACTCTGTTGCACCATCGATACGACCTGCTTCGATCAATGACTTTGGCAGTCCTAAAAGATACTGACGGAAGAAAAAAATCGTGGATGCATGTGCTAAAAACGGAAGTACTACCGATACATAACTGTCCATCATGCCCCAGCCTGAAATCTGCTTGTACAGAGGGAGCATAATAACCTCAAACGGTACAGACAGGATCAGAAGCACTATAATAAAGAAGAAATTCTTTCCCTTAAAATCATAGGCTGCAAATCCATATGCAACGAATGCACTGATCGCTAAAGTCAGGATCACAGTAATGACCGTCAGAATCAGGCTGTTGCCAAACCATGTCCAGTAATCATGTTTTCCTGTAAATAATAATCTGTAATTATCCAATGTCAGATGCGGGATATCCAGATTCAGGTTTAATCCATACTGAAGCAGGAAGTTTCCCGGTTTAAAGCTTGCCAGTACTAATAAGTAGATCGGCAGAATGGTAAGGATCGCAAGGATAGAAAAAAATATGATCATACCTATGGTTGCTGCCTTATCTTTCTTTTTCTGGCTCATTCCAATAGATTCTGCTGCCATATTATCTCTCCTCCTTCTTAAATGTTCCGGTCAGTGCAAGCTGAATGACGTTAATGATCATAACGATGATAAGAAGCACTAAACCAACCGCACATGCATATCCCATTGCACGTTTCTCAATACCCTGACGATACAGATAACCAACGATCGTAAGTCCGATATTCTGTGGAGAGTTGTTTCCTTTCCATAACATATAAGACTCAAGGAACATGGACAATCCTGCATAAATACTGATCGTTAATACATAGATCGTGGTCGGTTTTACAAGCGGTACAGAAATGCTCTTAAACTGCTGCCACTTTGTCGCTCCGTCGATGGAAGCCGCCTCGTAGAGATCCGTGGAGATATTCTGTAACCCAGCAAGGAAATAGAGGATATTAACACCGGTCCAGCGCCAGCACGCTACCAGAAGAAGTGCAAAGTATCCAGTCCATTCACCTTTCAGCCATTTGATGGAAGAATGTCCAAAGAAATTTAAAATCTGGTTTGCAAGTGCTGTGTCCATCTCACCAAACATCAGACGGAAAATCGTACCTACAACGACAACGGATGTCAGTGCAGGAATAAAGTAAACAGATTTGAAAAATCCCTTTGCCTTCATCAGTTTACTGTTTAACATACTTGCAAATAACATCGGAAACGGAATTAAAAGTACCAGTGTTCCCACCATGTATTTAAAACTGTTCCAGACTGCTTTCCGGAAATATGTATCTGAGAGTAATCTCTTGTAATTGCTCATTCCAACCCATTTGTTTTTCAGGACGTCCTGAAAACTTAACAGTACACCGTTTGCGATCGGGAATACCCAAAACAAAATGACTGTCAGAACAAATGGAAGAATAAACACATAAGGTGCTGCTTTTTGCGAATACAAAAACTTCTTCACTTTATTCATGCTGTAATGCCCCCTTTTCCCTCATAACAGGAAACAGGATGCAGGACATCTGCCCCACATCCCTGCCTGTTTTAAACCTGTTTCTTATTCTCCAAATTCATTCTGAAGTGCGGACTGTGCTTCGTCTAACGCTTCTTTCACATCCATACCGGACTCGAAAACATTGTTTAAAGTCTCTGTACAGAACATATTGTTGATAGATGGCATCTTCTCATCTGTGTAGCAGGTCAGTAATCCGATGCCGTCCTGAACATCTAATAATGCATCAAATGGTTTTGTGTTGAAGTACTGTACATACTGGTTATCCGGGTTCTCTGTTACGGATTTGTCTGTCCATACTGCTGTGTTGACCGGGTCAAATCCTAATACGTTCCAAACTTCTACGTTTGCTGTGTCAGAAAGTTTGATGTAAGCGAATACTTCTGCTGCAAGGTCAGCATTCGGGCTGGATGCTACAACTGCTGTACCTGTACCACCACCACCGATGGTCTTTACTGCATCGTTGTCACCAAATACAGGAGGTGCTGCGATTGCAACTTTACCGGAAAGGTCTGTCATGTAGCTTAAATAACGGCTTGTCTGCCAGAATGGCATGATTGCTGCTGCAACATCACCGCTGTTGTATAACGGATATGCTTCTTCGTTGTCAGGCTGTCCACCGGCGATTACGTCCATAGCACCTGCATCCTGCATATCTTTCATGGTCTGTAAACATTCCACCATAGTGTCATTGTTTACTGCAAGGCTTCCATCATCATTTAAGTAATCTCCGCCTTTCTGAGCGAGCATTAAGTTTAATGTCCACTGAGCATTTGTCTCACATGCTGCAAATGTTTTTCCGGTTGCTTCTTTGTATTTTGCACCTGCTTCTTTGAAGTCATCCCAGGTCTTGATGGTTGTGTAATCAATACCTGCAGCCTCTAATGCTTCGGTGTTGTAGAAAGCAACGGTTGTACCAACGTGCGTCGGGAATCCATAATAGTTACCGTCTTTGGAATATAGCTGTAATCTGGACTCAACTACATTGTCAAGATATGGCTCTACTGCATCGTTTAATGGTTTTAATCCGATATCTCCTGTCATGAATGCAGGAAATTTACCAAGCTCGATATCAACGACATCCGGAGCACCTTCTCCTGACTCTAATGCCAGTGATAATTTGTTGTGCATATCATCATATGCCATGTTGGATAAAACAAGTTTTACTTTCTTATCAGGGTTTTCCTCATTCCATTTCTCAGCCATGTTGGTATAGAAATCCTGATGGTTCTCGATGAATGTCCATACCTCAAGTGTTGTGACATCATCACCTTCCACGTCCATCTCTCTTCTTCCTGCGCCGCTGTCTGCGCTCTCTGTACCGGATGCAGCTTCCCCCGCACCGGCATTACCTGCAGTGGAATTACCGCCACATCCGGCAAGCATTCCCACTGTCATTGCTGCGCACATTAATGCTGCTAAAACCTTCTTCTTCATACATTTACCTCCCAAAAATATTTTTTCTTTATCAGATCGAAAGTATCTCCTTTTTCCGGATGATCTCCCGTGTGATACATGTTTTTCTGTCAGATCAGATCTTTGATCCAGACTGCCATTTCCCCTGTTTTCCGGTTGCCCCAGTAACAATAAGGAACTGCTTTTAATGTTACATCTCTTAATTCCGGCGGCTGTTCTTTGTATAATTCCCCTGCCGTCCACTTATCTTCTAAAATGCGTTTTCCTTTTGCCTCCACTGTCATCACACCGCCTAACAGCTGTTTCTCCCAGTTTTCGGTCAGTGCTTCTTTTGTGTCCACATATAAGGAACTTAAGTTTTCTCCATTGTCTGTCTCTTCGAGACAATATACCAACGGACCACGCATAATACAGACTTTTCCTTCATCTGCCCTTACTTTTGGATTTGCATATACAAATCTTGCTTTCATATCACAGGCTATCTTAATCTCCTCAGATGCTGTAAGATCCGTTATCATAAGATAACCGTTTTTTACGGGCGGTGTTTCTATTTTTTGCTTTCCACGCCACACGGTAAACTCTTTTGTGTAGCACGGAATCCGAAGTGCCAGTGTTCCTTTAGAAGCTTTCTCTGATTCCAGACGGATCATCACTGTTCCATCCTTTAAGAAATCACTCTCCATTGTTACTTCTGTCTCTGTCTCTCCAATCAGAAGTTTTGTCTGATTCGATATATATAAATTAATGTATAAACTGTTTTCATCTGCTCCATAGATGTACTGTCCTAAAGAAGCAAGCGTTCTTGCAATATTCGGCGGACAGCACGCCACGCCAAACCATTTCTGTCTGACCGGCTTTACATGCTCCATGGATGTCCGTTCGATGCAGTTGTCCGGCCATACCTCCAATGGATTGACATAGAAGAAACTCTTTCCATCCATCGCGATTCCGGCAAGTACTGTATTGTAAAGCGCCTTCTCCACAATATCCGCATATCCTGCATCTTTTGTGATCTGCGCCATCCGGTTTCCAAACATTGCAAGTCCGATGGATGCACAGGATTCCGAATAATTTCTGTCATTCGGAAGATCATAGTCGGTTGTAAACCGTTCTAACAGTCCCGATGAACCAATGCCGCCTGTGATATACATCCTTTTTTCTGTCATGTTATTCCAGAGTGTCTTACAGGCATCTAATAATGTCTCATCCTGATACTCATATGCTAAATCGGCCATTGCACTGTAGAGATAAACGGCTCTTACCGCATGCCCCTCTGCTGTCTTCTGCTCTCTGACCGGCAGGTGTGACTGGGAATACTCTGGTACATATCCGGCAAATTCAGGAAATATCTGCTGATATTTTTTTCCTTTTTCTTCCCGGAAGAAATAATTTTCTCCCACACCTCTTGTATCAATAAAATACTTTGCAAGTTCTAAATATCTTCTCTGTCCGGTTGCCCGGTACAATTTTACCAGGGCCAGTTCTACTTCCGGATGTCCAGGATATCCGTGACATTTTCCTTCCTCAGGTCCAAATGTCTCACAGATCAGATCGGCAAATCTTGAAACGATATCGAGGAACTTTCTTTTTCCTGTTGCATTGTAATAAGCAACCGCCGCCTCGATCATATGTCCCGCCGTGTAAAGTTCGTGTCCCTCTTTCAAATTCGTCCAGCGTCTGTCAGGTTTTTTGATCGTAAAATAGGTATTCAGATATCCATTTTCGCATTGCGCCCTCCCGATCAGGTCGATCGTCTCATCCGCAAGTTTTTCTAACTTTTCATCTCTTCCCGATGAGTCTAAGGTAAATGCAACTGCCTCTAACCACTTTGCAACATCCGTATCCTGAAAGACCGCTCCTTCAAAATCCCCCTCTGCCTCGCCTGCCGCAATCTTAAAATTCTGAATGCAATAGCTTGGTGCCGCATCTTTGACATTGTCATTTAACGTGTCCCACTGGTAAGGAAGTATGACATCTTTTACTAAGCGGATGTATTTATCCCAAAACGCATCTCTGATCTGGATCTGATGCAGCGGCACATCTGTCAGTTTTTTCTTCTCCATAACTTCCTCCCTCCTTTATGCGCCTGTCATGTGTTATGTTAAACGTTTAATTAAACTAAACTGTTCATTTTCCGTTTATTTACATTTCATTCACACTTTTTTGCTTTTTTCTAAAATATTTTTGCTTTTCTTTGTCATTTTGATTGATTTCTGTTTCGTTCTTGTTTATATATACCATACTAATTGTCATAATTAAAGTCTGCTATTTTCTATTTACCTATATAAAATCTTTTATTTTTATGTTATTATCTCGTGTTTTCTTATTCTTTCTAAGTTTTTGCTTTTTCGCACAACTTTATTATTTTTTAAATCGTTTAACCATGTGCAACTTGCACAAATAATGCATATTTCCAAGAAATAATGAACATAAATGCTTCTTCTGTTCACAAATAAA
>ULXP01063546.1_pt1 | contig 11031 bp, 12 predicted proteins | sample 1961351 | NCBI WGS metagenome assembly ULXP01 (sample SAMEA4835840, study PRJEB28245) | human gut metagenome | biome: gut microbiome; material: fecal sample | place: Denmark | collected 2008 | reverse complement strand
TTTTTTGCTAATTTATGGTTGACTTTTCATAGCTGGTCTCCCTACACTTTGCCTTTTGCCAAAATGTATATCAACAATTCCGAAAATCTTACCCCTGGGGTAAATCAGTTTCCGCATGTGTCTTCTGCGGAAACTGAAACACACAACCATTTTTGCCACAAATCGGCGCAACCCTTTGATTTACCGGGCTTTTCTCGTCAGAAGAGTGACTGTCTCAACATGAAAGGACTGCTGTCTATGAATTACCTTGGTAACGGGGAACTTATCCACACACCTTTTAACGATAGCTTTGACCTATCGTTAAAAGGTGTAAGTGCTAGATATTTCCTATTTTTTTAGTTTAGGAAGATTAATGCCTTTCACATTTACTCCTAAAATAACTGCTCCCAATAAAAGAGCACCAGCAGTTAACTGAGTTCCATACTTAACAAGATTATCTATAAACTGCTTATTTTCAGTATCTTTTGCAGATATACGATCTGCAACCTCAAGCATTTGCTCTGTTATACGATTTCTTTCCTCAGGAGTAAGTCTCTCCTTTTTTAATACTTCCCCTAAATCATCAAGAATTTTGCGGTATGCCAGAATTGCATCCTTTTGACTATCCTTGTTATTCTCCAGTGCTGTATCACATACATTTTTAAACTGCTCTAACATTTTTCTGCTAGACTCAGCATAAGCTGGAAACTGATTAATAATGCTTATTGCAACATCTTTATCCATATTAGGGATTAGAGAAGCGAATTCCATGATTTTTTCTTTTGATAGATTCCTAAATGAATCAATTTGCAAAGCATCTTTTACTTGCTGCTCAGTTATCATTTTAGCCATTCATATTCTCCTTTACTTTTGAATTACTTCTATAATATAGGTATTTCCCTGGAAAGAAACTTCATCACCAATCCGACAACCTAAAAGACTCTTTGCCAATGGCGGGATTTTTGTAGAGTTTGGAAGATAATTTACCAGTATTGTTTTTGGTTCATCGGTTTCCTTAATACGAACATTGACTTTTTGACCAATAACTATATACTCTTCTTCAACACTATCTTCAGAGTTTTCTTTTTCTGATATGTCATTGCCATCAACATCCATATCTTCATACTCTTCGGATTCCTCTTCAATCTCTACACCCTGCTCATCACCTTGTAAAATGCCATAGATGTTATCAATGAGCATATCAGCAATCTCATCCTCATCAAGACAATCTAAAACAACTCCACCGCCTACTGCATTCAAGAATTGCAATGATGGTCTTATATGTTCCTTGAGTGAAAGCTGTGTGTTTTCCTCTTTGAAGTTTTTGAATGCTTTAACGATGCCATTCAAAATAACCGGATTTGCAGAGAAATTATTACTGTAAAAAATATCGGAAATTTTACTACTAATATCGTTGCTACCTATAATATCCAATTTTTCAAATGGATTTGCCACATTACTTGGATCATAGGTATTTCTTCCAACCCACCAACACTTGGCTATGGAATTTCTAAATAATCCGGCTCTTGTACCACCAGAAAAGAAAAATCTCGATTTTATATTTGATACAGCCTCTTTCTGTGTTTTAGGTGATTTTGTATCATAGTCCCATCTTTTTCTAAGGTAATCGTAATAAACCGAATGGCATAGACCCGCCCACAGTCTTTCATCACAAGCCTGTGACTCTGTCAAAAACGACAAGTGCTGATAAATAATCTTACAGTTCGCAAACTCAACTTCACCTTTTGACGTATCAGAATCAATCGGTGCCAACTGGAAATCTTGTATCTCCTTAAATTCGACAAACGGATCTCCTCCACAGACCTTCCAAAGCCATTTATTATCCTTTTCCGTGAAATACATGTTGTAAACCATATCGAGGTTTGATTTAAGGATGTCCAGTGCTTCTTTTTTCATAAAATATAGTTTCATTTAGACATCCTCCTCTTCCTCACCAGTTTCAAACAAATCTGCAAATTTTCTCAATGCAGCATTCAACGGTAATTCCATTGCTTCCTGTGCTAATTGCACAGAGGTCTTATCAGAATATAACAGCTCATTTTCCAAGTCTACTCCACGTTTCTCATAGGCCTTTGATAAAGAAATATACCAATTTGTACCTGAATAATTTTCAATACCATTCTCCTGCTTTAATTCTTCAAAAACATATACCAAAGCAGGGAAAACCATCATGGAGTTCAATATTGGTTGGAATTCTTCTTTGTCACAGAACCGAGAATAAATCTCATACTCCTCTAATCCCAAACCAATACCAATTTGAGCAGTTGACAGTTCCACCTCCATAGGTTTTGGCTCCGTTGTTAATCGCTTATACACCTTAAAAATAGAACTTGCACTGTTAAATTCCTCGTAATTCTTTACAATATCAATTGCAGGTATATTTTTATATGCAAGAATACTTCCCTTTGAAAGTTCAAATGACAGACCTTGATAGTCCTCGTTCCAATTAGAATTTACAAAATGATTAACATCTTTTTTTGTCACTATTAAAACGATAATTTCTATTCTTCCGTTGATTCTTCCAATCGAAATTTCTTTGCTTACGTGATTTGAAATATCATGAATCGTAGTTCTATATGATGTGTTTGCGCATTCAATATGAACCACGTATTCAGCATCACCTTCCAGAATCATTTTCTGAAGTTCTTTGTTATCCATTTCTATACCGAAATCAAACAACAGATTATTAACACCATTCATTTTATACTGCACATCTGCATCAAAGACAGAATCAGTGTAATCATCTCTTTCTTCGCTTAGAACTGGATATGTATATAATCTTTTAGTTATGTTCATATACATTTACCTCCATCGCATAATCCCGGTTATCAAGCAAAGCGATTTCAAACTGGACTTTTTCGTTTCCCTTCATACTAGAAAAACTTACACCTTCCGAACTCTTCTTTATTCCTGTGCACCCCATCAACTCTGATGCAGAATGGATGGCCAGTCGATTTGATTTACCATTTTCACCAACTGTAACAATCTCAACATGCCCTGCACGAATATCTCGTGGCAAAATAAAGGAAACTCTATAGGTAGTTCTTGAAGTTTTTATAACTCTAACATTCTTAAGTTCTTGGTTTATATCTCCACCATATCTTTTATGTACGGTATCATGTCCACCTTGTTCCGCTCTTCCTTTATGAGAATCCTTTTTACTCCTATGTCTAGTACCGCCTAAATTCCGAGTTGTTGGATCACCTCCATCAGAACCGATGGTTCCTTCCGTATCCGTGTTTTTCGACTTTCCATTTCCATCACTGCCGTAAAATAAACCCTTTGGCTTTGTTTTCGATGTTCGGGGCTGAATTGTAATAGAACCAATCGTATCTTGAAGACTTTCTTTATTGCTGTCATCTCCACGCTGATTAGTCTTATCTGATTCCTTCTGAAGAACACCAGCCAAACCTGCAACTTCAATTTCATCGTCACTGGAATGTTCTCCCAACGTTTGAATACAGTCTCTTATCCAATCCTTTAGCTCATTGTTATATTCTTTTGCAAGCGGCACATTTGTTGAGTGTCTGCTTGGCAACCACTTATCATGTGCTGGCGTTTCCATTTCTCTAAAGAATTCATTAAGCTCTTTACCTTCCATTTCAAGCACACCAGAAAATGAAATAATTCTCGACATATTACCCAATGCAAATAATTTCATTCCAGAAGATCTAGTGATGAGAATTTTTCTATTCAATTTCTCCGAAGGATCGACCAGAACGCTGAGTTTTAGAGTTCCCATCCCGTGAAAGTCCTTTTTGAACACTTTTGTTTCAGGTCGAACAAGCACTTGATAGTACCAATATGCATTTTTTATTTTTGTGTTATACGTACTGAGATAGCTTGCAAGCGTAGAATTATCGATGGTTTTATTGTCAACTGTAACACTTAATAAATTCTTGTGAATAGACATCAAGAAATTTTCTAGAACCTCGTTAATTACATCGCTATTCCATTCATGTCCTGCATTAAATCCGTACACAAAAACATCTGTACCAATCTCAGATCTCTGATATAGTTTTTCCAACTCACTGATAGAATCAACAGGTAAGTTACCTTCCGGATTTCCGTAATAACCAATTCCAGTTGTCATCGTATTCATACTATTGCTTAAATCTTCTGGAAAAGATATAAAGCGTGACATTCCCTGCGCAGCAGTCTCTTGATCTTCATTTAGAGTTCTATAAAAGACTAATCTATAATCCGAATTTGTAAATGGTGCGTTCTTTCCTATTCCAAATGCTCCGGCTTTATCACCCGTTTTTGTCGCACCACCATCGAGTTTTGTCAATGCATTCCAGCCTTCGTCACTATCCTCATATGGATGGCTAAGTCCAGTTGTGTTGAAATCGCTAATTCGCAAGACAACTGTAGTAGGCTTCTTAATTGCATTTAATGCCTTTGTCAGTACCTTAATGGTCTTTTCACTATTCTTTTTCGACCAATAATCATAAGCCTTCTGAATTTTAGAAGCGTACTGCTCATATCCAGGAATATCAGAAGAAGGAATTCTATACTGTTCAAAATCAACTTTGATGGTCGCATTACTGCCTTCCACCGCTGCATCTAATGAGTTTTGACAAATTTCTCTTGCAAGCGACTGTATCTCTGTTCCTGTAAAGGTTTCAATGCCTGCGTCCGATACTCCACGCACTTGTCCAAATCCATTATGCGGAAACTTCCATTCAATAGTCATCTAAATCACCTCAACGTAAATTTGCTTTCTTTATTGCTATTATCCTGATACTTGCTTTTGCAAGTTTTTAATTCTGATTCTAGTGCAGAGAAAATCTTTTTTACGTCTTCATCAGTGTATTCATATGTTGCGGTATTAGAGCAGTTACTTAAAAGTCGAATCATGTCAATAATTTTATTTGTTCTAGCTTCAGCAACTCTTATAAATTTATCATGCTTCGATTCAGCCATAATTTTTCTCCTTATCGTATATTTTTATTTTATCATACACATTTCAATCATATTTGTCAATATATCGCAATTATTTTAAAATTATTTTTCATATATTTTTATTATTTGCAAATTAAAACATCCAGACTTCCGTCTGGATGCTACTAATTTCTTTATATTTTATCTCAAAACATTGATTTCCATCTTGGCCTTAAAGCAGACCACAAACTTATCATCATAAATCTGTATCTGATCGATATACTTCCTAACTAGCTTATCGTCATACTCGGTTATCTGAGTATCCTGTGCTTTAACATAGGCTGCAAGTTCATTGATTCGTTGTCTGGTTCCTTCAGTCTGAGCATGCTTTACCAAGAGCAGCTGTTTGTTCTGTCTAAGCTCTTCCATTTCATCAGCGCATTTCGAATAATCCTTTTTACCGTGTACCAATTCCAAGAGTTCCTTCTGCTTTTCAGCAATGGTCTTATTGATTTCTTCAATTTCATCAGAATTGTCTTGGCTGATAACCTCCAAAATATTCTCTTCCAGGATGTCTATCACATCCTTTGAACTTTCCAGAACTGCATTCATAGCATCAATGACTGCGTGCTGAAGTTCTTCTTCCGGCACTGTCGGTGCCATACAAGCTGATGGTCCCTTTTCTACCCTTGTGCAGCATCTCCACACCGTGGATTTTTTCCCTCGATTGTTCCAAACTACTCGTCTATATATATCCCCACATTTCATGCAAGTGCAAATGCTTGAGAGTGCATACCGACTGGAATAAATCCTACGCTTCTGCCCATCTCTTCCACTTGTCATATTGGCTCGCCTTAACATTTCTTCTTGAACTTGAGTGAATACATCTCTCGGTATGATTGCTTCCTGACTGTTTTTTACATAATACTGAGGAACCGTTCCATCGTTTTTAATTCTTGTTTTTTCGATAAAATCTGTTGTGATGGTCTTCTGCAAAAGTGCATCACCAATGTATTTTTCATTCGAAAGAATTCCATGAACCGTGCTCATATGCCATTTGTATCGTTTTCCTCCGGTTTTTATATGGTCCCGTTCCAGTCCCATTGCGATATCTCTAAAGCTTGCCCCTTCCAAATATTCTCGGAAGATTCGTTTCACAACTTTCGCTTCTTTCTTATCAACGATTAGGTTTCCTTTTGCATCCTTCGTATATCCAAGGAAATGCTCGTGGTTCACCACCACCTTACCTTCCTGGTATCGGAACTGCAGTCCCAACTTTACGTTCTGCGATAAAGATGCTGATTCTTGCTGTGCAAGTGAAGCCATTATAGTAAGGAGCAGTTCACCGGATGCTTCAAGGGTATTTGTTGATCATCCATGTCTGCTGATAATAGGTAACTGTTCCTCCCAATGCCTTATTTCTTGCAGCGAGTTCTTCATATCCCTGCTTTTCCAATTCCGGTATCTTTTTCAGGATGCTTTTGCATTATCTCCTGCACACTGCTTTAAATACTGGCTGGATATAGATACATTTCCTTTTGACATGCAATCATAATTTTTCTGCAAATAAGAATAGTAATCCGATACTTTTTCATTTTCAATATTTGCAGTCACACCTGTCTGCGTAGCGGTTTCTTTTGTTTCCGCTTTCTTTGCTGCCTCATTTTTCTGTGCAATGTATGTACTTTCATACACGTTATAGTTGCTTCCAATTCTTGTAATTGCCATAATATTATCCTCCTTGAATTTGATATATTGTGAAATCCATTTATTACCCATCTTCAAGCATTACTCTAACTCAAAAAATATTACTCCTGTTTTTTATAATACCCCGTTATCATGAGTGGCATAATATTTTCTATATCATTTTCTGTCAGCTGATAACCTATATTGCTGCGCTCTTGAAAAAATTCATTTAAAGGCTTTTTACTAATTAACAGTTTTTTCCCTTTTCCATTATCTTCCTCGTCTCCCCAGTCAAATTCCGTCCAGTAACCGCCTGTTCCATCTTCGTGAATAAATACTCCTGTACTTTTTACAATTCCTCCTGTCATTTTACTCGTACAGCCCAATCCTTCTATTGACTCATATACTTTTTGCCTAAACCTACTATCTGTTTGCATTCTCAATAGAGATTTCTTAGAAATGACTACATTTCCAGCTCCATAAAATTTCCCACTGTCAAGCATCGCTAGATCAAAATTTTCGGCAGTTTGGTCTGTCGTATTACATGCATAATCTACAACATGAAGTGTAACATTAAACTTTTTGCAAATTTCCTCCTGCATATCGCTAACACTCTGCATAGTATTTATTTCATTTAAGAGTCTGCTAAAGTCCCCAGAAACAACTTCGGCATCTCCTGAACCTTGCTTTGTTGTAATTGCCGCTAAATTACTCAGTATTTCAAGTGCCTGTATATCCATAATTTTTTCAACCTTTCTGCAATTCCTCTGTCAGCTAGAATCACTTATACTCACATCTGATTACAATGGCATTACACCTCCATCTGCTGATTTATACGCTTTTACTATCGACATAATATCAAAGGAGTTACCATCTGAATCAATTGCATAAAAACTGTAATTGCCACTTTTATCTATTTCAAACTCAATATCGTTGCCATCAAAAGCAAACTCTTTATACACACTATCATTCCAAAATACAACTATTGTTTGCGTGTTTTCTACTTCACCAATAATCTTATCTTGCTCAATTAGTATCTCATATCCTTTTTCTAAACGATACCCCCAAGAATACTCCCGAAACACCAAATCATTATCTGCATATCCTATGTCACTCTCATAGCTATCTTTATTACTTTTTACCCCTTGAAATGTTTCCTCTTTACTATTCAATATATTATTTGTTATAGATGTGTCATCGTGCCTTAAAGCGCTTTGACCCATATCATTTGCTATTAAAAACCTAATTATTATCATAAAAATGCTTGTAATTGTTAAAACTATTTTTTTCAATTTATTCACCACCTTGCAATTCAATATCTTAAAACTCCGTTTCCGGCTGCTACCTGTTTCTGCAATTCCTCTGTCAGTCAGAATTGCTTATGCTTTCTCTTTTTGAGTCCAAGCATTCTCTTTTTACATTATTTATAAAATACTTTTCTTTTTATATTCCGTTGCCATAACTCCTTGTCTTTCTATCTCTTCAATCATCTCCTGTATATCGTTTTGCAATAAGGCTTTTATATCGCTCCCATTCATTATCCTTACTTTTTCAGTATTCTTTGATCTCTCCGAAGCAGCCTTCTCTCCACCTACATCCGGCTCTAATGTGGCAACTACCTCTCCATTATCATCAAAAACCAGTGTACATTTTTTTACAGGCGGATTAAGTGTCTGCATCGTTAGTTTAAATTTATCGCTGCTATAATCCGCAAGCATATCATAAACTTTTTGTCTTAATACTGTGTCTGTATTCATTCTGTACAGCACATCACTTGGAATGTAGCACTCAAAATAGCCATTTGCAGCACCCACATCAATATGAAATTTATTATATATATCTTCTTTTACACAGTTTATCTGCTGTTCCCTTAGAGTCCCATAAAAATCCTTTTCTACATTTATATCACCTGAAATAATATTCACATTTTGTTTTTGCACAATTGCTGTTATATTACTCAGCATTCCAAGTGCCTGTATATCCATACTTTTAAACCTCCTCGTTTAAAGCTTTTGACTTTCTATCACGCTCTTACTAAATGTACTTATTGTATCCTCGTAGGCTGATACAGCGGAGGCAGAAACACTTGCTGACTGAAAAGCCGACATATTTACAGTGCCCTGCTCGTTCTGCATTTTTTCCATGAAAAAACTCTGCAATCTCTGCCTACTTTCCAACTGACTTTGGAGAAAATTTTCCTGTGCTTGTGCCCTGCGTGCCTGTGCCCTTTTAAGTGCTTCTTTTTCCTGCTCCGCTAACAATTCTTCCATTTTTTCATGTCGTTTTTCCCACCACGATTTCTCATTACCTGAAATATTGGAACTACTGTTTCCTACTGGTCCTGCATATCCATAACATTCTTCCGGCGATGCTCCGATAACATCATAGCTGACATTATTTGATCCGGCAGGCAGGCTGCTTACTGAATATGCTGAACGAACCCGGTTCAAAACATAGTTTTCATACTCCGGATCACTTTTCATCCTTTCAAATGCTTCTTCTTTAATCACTGTTGCTCCCGATGAATATGTAGAACGAACCCACGCACTTACAGGCATCTGTGACATTTCATTCATAACCCACTGCTTATATTCATCCATTGTCATTTCCTCTTTCGACTTATTGGAAATGGAGCTATCATATGTAAACCCACTATAATTTGGCGGATACGGAATAACCATATCCCTCGCCCATGCAGAGGCAGTTGCTGTTGTATTCTGACTTTCCCCTGCCTTTTGTACTTCACTTGCAAAATTACTTTCCTCTACTGTTTTCTTACTGCTATTCGTATAAGCATAGGCAGCCACTCCAATACCATTTACGCCACTAACACTCATTCTCCATTCCCCTTTCATTTTTCATCATAACGGACAACATAAATACCTTGCCCTCCGCTGTCCAGTCCACCCCGCCATGATATTTTTCTGCGGTATGTTTGATATTCGCAAGTCCCATTCCATGTGCCCTGTTATCTGATTTCTCCGTTACCGGAAATTCAGATTGCTTTTTCCTTCTTACTTTTCCGTTAAAGCTGTTCTCCACCTCGATAAAGAACATTTTTCCTCTTGTGAAAGAGGAAATTCGGATAAAGGTTTCTGCCTCCTGCTGTTCTGCTTTCAATTTCCTACACGCTTCGATTGCATTATCTAAGGCATTTCCGATAATCACGCCAATGTCATAGCTTTGTATGTGCATATTTTCCGAAAATAACAGCCTTTCTGCATCTATCTCAATATCCGGTATCGTGCGGACTGCTTCATGATATTTCATGTTCAGCAGAACATCTGCCACTGTGTTCCCTGTCCTGAAACGGAACTCCAACTGTTCAAAGCCTTTGTTGATCTCTGACAGATAAATCTGCAATTCCGTCTCATCTTTCCCTGCAAGCTCCATGATAACTGCAAGGGTATTTTTCATATCATGCTTCATACTGCGTATGCCGGAATAAATGTGTTCCATTTCTTCCATGTGTTCCTGCATACTGCCTATCTGCTTTTCCAAAATAATCCGGCTGTTCTTCTCTCGGTTCAATACAATCATATTTTGAAATGTCTTTACCGCATAGAGAATAGACAACAGGGACAAAATCAGAATTGCCGGAACAATAATGCTTAAAATCGGGTATCTGTCACATAATAGCTTCGGCATATCATTTTCTATTGTTATCATAATCGTTCTAAGAAGCAAACAAACCAGTAACCCAACCGTTCCCGGTACTAATAGAAAATACAACTCTGTTCTTTGTATCCTATAATCCTTATCACTAAAACTCCTGATAATCTTCCTTAAAGCGAAATACAATAATACAAGAAATATGCCATAAAAAATTATTTGTAGAAAAGTGGCAGATATCTGCACAATCCATTCAAAAGTATCAACAGCAATATAGCCTTTTTCTAGAAGCCATACCCAGAGGTCAAACAGATTGCCACCAATCTGCATCAGCATATAGGACAGGAAAAAAGTAATCTCACTTACTGCCATAAAAGTTATTGCAAGGAAAGCAGTTATTGCTTGAACTCCTTTATAAAACAGAAGTGCCAGCAGGACGATAATTACAAACATCAATGTAATTTTTCCAACCGTTCTGATGCTCTCATTATCAGCTGGCAGGATAAAGTTGATACCCAATCTTAACACTCCATATACAACCATAACCAGCAGTCCGTTTATGCGTCTGTCCTTCTCCCTGCCTTCCAGAAAACTTCCCAAAAAGTATTGCAGACAATACCCCTGCCCCAAAGCAACGATTACATCCAAACATACATTTATCACATCATACACCGGCTGTACCTCCATTCCGCAGATACCGCATATACTCCTTCACAAATTCGTTATAACGCTCCTTCGCCATGAATATGTTCTCTCCATTACTCAGGCTTATGCTGTCATTTTCATATTCTGCGATATGTGCCATATTTACTAGTATATTGGATAATAAATAACTGCTATATTAAATTG
>ULXP01020637.1_pt1 | contig 11128 bp, 10 predicted proteins | sample 1961351 | NCBI WGS metagenome assembly ULXP01 (sample SAMEA4835840, study PRJEB28245) | human gut metagenome | biome: gut microbiome; material: fecal sample | place: Denmark | collected 2008 | reverse complement strand
GTACTCCACGTTGTCAGAATCCGAACTTAACTTTGCCAAAAATTCTTTGATCATTCCCTCCGTATCGGAAGCCTTTGGCTCATAAGGAACCTCTACGATTTTTGTTTTTTCCTTATTCAGATATTCAATATGATATTCACTGTCTACTTCGTTATTTTCACATCCTGCCAGTAAAACAACTGCCAGAATACATCCTAACAACAGGACGATCATTTTTTTTTCCATAATATGACCTTTCATTTTTAATAGATCCCATCTGTTATGAAATATAATTGAGCGGGATACGAACATTAAAGATGGTTCCCTCTCCCTCTGTACTGAATACCTTGATCGCACCACGGTGCATCAGCACTGCATTTCGTGTGATGGCAAGTCCAAGTCCGGTTCCACCGATCTCCCTGGAGTGTGACTTATCCACACGATAAAAACGTTCATAAATATGTTCTAACGAATCTTCCGGTATTCCGATTCCGGAATCTTCTACTTTCAGGTAAAAATACTGATGATCCGCGTTCAGCGAAACATGTACCCAGCCATCTTCCTTGTTATACTTGATTGCATTTTCAATCAGGTTGGTAAACGCAAGGGTAATCTTAACCTCATCGACATCTGCACTGACCGGACGGAAACTCTCAAGCACGAGTTCCACTTTCTGCTTGTCCGCGATCGGGCGCAGACGTTTTAAGATTTGCTCTAACAGTTCATTGATATTGATATTGGTGATATTCAGATCTCCTGCCGCTTTATCCATCTTGACTAAGGAAAGCAGGTCATTGATAATCTTCGTCTCACGATCCACCTCATTACCGATATCTCCCATGAACTCTTTGTAGAGCTCTATTGGGGCATCCTCCATACTGTTGATAGAATCCGCTAACACTTTCATGGAAGTAAGCGGTGTTTTTAATTCATGAGACACATTTGACACAAACTCCTGTCTCGAATCATCTAACACCTTCATTCTTCCTAACATTTTGTTGAATTTCTCGCTGATCATCTTCGTTTCCGTATAATCATTGATGGAAAGTGCATCCTCTCCATAACCTGTCTGAATCTCATCGATTGATTTTGACATCTTATGAAACGGTCTTACCATCTGCCCCGCAATGATCACACTGGCAAAAATAACTGAGAAGATGCAGATCAGTTCAATAATCCTTGTATTCGTTGCAAGGTATTCTAAATTCAGGCTGATGCTGTCCGTTGAAACACTCACCATCATGACACCGATCACCTGTCTGCTTTCATTTTCCTGATCCGTGCGCACAAGCGGTATGGTCATCTCAATATAACGGTATTTCGAATCATATTTTGTGATTTCTTCCCCATAAAAGCTTTTGATGACTTCCTCTGAGATAATCGTCTTTTTTTCATCCAGCTTATAAGTATCTTTTACCACCTGAAATGTATCACTGATGATCATGACACGTCCGTCATAGATGGTAGAAAGCTGCTCAAGCTGTGCATTAATGGTAGGGGAACCGGAATTTTCCAGATAATCATTTGACACGATCTGATTTGCTAAAATCTTTGCCTGGCTTAAGATCTCACTGGTTCGAAGTGAAACAGCCCTGTTTTCATAAGAATTGAGCATCCCGATCTGTAACAGGATGCACGGTATCACACCTATAAGAATGAGTAAAAGAATCAGCCTGAATCTCAGGCTGTTCATAAAATCTGTAAATTTTTTTAATTTTGTCATGGCTGCACCTTACTAATTTTGAGAATAATAATATCCAACGCCCCATTTGGTATGCACATACTTCGGCTCGCTCGGATTGCTCTCGATTTTCTCTCTCAGACGTCTCACATGAACATCTACTGTACGAACATCGCCCGGATATTCATATCCCCATACAAGATTCAAAAGATTCTCCCTGCCGTAGACTTTGTTCGGATTATTAACCAGAAGCTCTAACAGGTCAAACTCTTTTGCTGTAAGATTGACTTCTTTTCCTGAAATAAAAAGTCTTCTGCTCTCACAGTCTAACTTCAGATCACCTGCTTCTATAACTTTACTGTCCTCTTTTTTCGGCTGGCTTGCTGCAGTACGCCGCATGATTGCTTTAATTCTTGCTTTCACCTCAAGAATATTAAATGGTTTCGTAATGTAGTCATCCGCACCATACTCTAACCCTAAGATTTTATCCATGTCATCTCCCTTTGCAGTGAGCATGACAATCGGCATATTTGAGAACTCTCTGATATGCTGGCATACCTCAAATCCATCCATCTTCGGAAGCATGATATCTAAAAGCACCATATCATAGGCATTTTCCGTTGCCATTTTCAGTGCTTCCTCTCCATCATATGCACAGTCCACTTCCATCCCGTCCTGCTCAAGACTGAACCGGATTCCCTTTACAATTAACCTTTCATCATCTACAACAAGAACCTTTTTTGCCATTTTACTTCACCTTTATATCATCTTTTATTCGATTATAAACGCCTTCTTTAATCCCCTCTACCTGCTTGATCTCCTCCACAGATGAAAAACCACCATTTTTCTCACGGTAACGGATGATGCTGTCCGCCTTTGTCTGACCGATTCCGGAAAGTGTCATGAGTTCTGCCGCAGTTGCCAGATTAAGATCTATCCTGCCATCTGTGTCTTTTACGTTTTCACCATCCACTTCCGTCTCTGTCCGTTCCCCTGTTTCCTCAAAATCAGCCCTGACAGCTTCCTCCTGTGTCAGAATGCGTATCATCTCTCCATCCACGATCTCCCGTGCCTGGTTGACCGACTCTTCTGCCGCATCTTCCGTCAGACCGCCAGCCGCTTCAACTGCCTCATAGAGTCTCGCATGTTGTTCTACCTCATAAACACCTGGTGTCTTTACCGCCCCGCATATATATACAAAGCATTTTTCAGGCTGCGCGTTATTACCGGTCTGTGTATTGTCCCACTCCGACACTTGTGCAGCATCCGTCGCAGACATTTCCTCTTTCTGCTGTGTTTCCATCACAGATGTTTCTGTTTGAAAATAGACGTTTTCTTTTTCTCCACATGCTGCTGCCAGCAGGCAAAAGCATGAAAAACATAATATTTTTATAAATCTTTTTGTCATAAGCATCTCCTTCTATTATCTTTTAGAAGGAGTCCTCAATGCCCACTCTCTATATTTTAACGAAATTTTTCATTTATTACAAGAGTGTATAAAATTTATTTCATTTATTTTTATAAAATTTAAAAATATTCGGCAATTTTTTCCTTTAAACCCACCCAGAAGTCCTTTGCATCCTGGGAATCCGGCAGTAAAACGGCATCCTCGTATGCCTGATAAGCGATTTTTTCAGCATCATTCGCATTTTGTGATAAAAATACTGAATAATGACCACTCATATCATGCAGGCTGTCTGCAAGCTGCGCTGTTACAAAGTCTGCAAAATCTGCTGCTTTGTCAGAATTTTTTGAAAAATCATTCACGACAAACATGTCTGTGGATGCACATGCGACAGATGGAAGTTCCTCATTCAATGCCGGAATCTCCATCACAGAATAAGACATATCATTTAATTTTTGCAGGGAATCTGTGTTCACAAATGCACAGAGTGTTTTTCCTGCTTTAAAATGTTCCAGAATACTGTCCATGGAAACAGAATTGATATCCAGGGAAAATGAATCTAAAATCGTTTCAAAATATTCAAGATCTTTCTGATACAGATCTTCATCATAGGTTACATTCATCGTCTCCGGCGCTGTTTTATCAAATGTTACACTGTTACCAATGAATGGGAAATCATAAAATGCATCATTTACATCCCACTCTAACAGGTATTCCACATTTTCTCCCGGTTCATTCTCATCTGAATAATCAATGATCGCCTGCAGGGACTCTGGCTGGTTTTCAAAATATCCATTCTGATAAACAAACACATTTGCATCATAACTGAGCGGATATCCAAGCAGTTTATCCTCATAGGTGCAGGCTTCTACCGATTTTTTGGATGCGTTCCCATAAGAATCTCCATTTTCATTTACCATAGCAAGCCCATATAAATATGCCTCTTCAAGTCCGTCTCCATTCAATAAATACACATCCGGATAATCTTCTCCCTGCATGGTACTATCGTAAATCGTTCCAATATAATCTAAAGTCTCCTGACATTTAAAAACTGCCTTGATTCCTGTCTTTGCAAAATACTGCCTTGCTGCATATTCAAAAAAATCTGTATAAGACGCATCCTCATACCACACGATCAGATCCGTATCTGCACTGTCATATGCATCTTCTTTCCTGTTTATCTGTTTTTCTTCTGTATCCGGCTCCTCTGCCTGCACCTGAAACGTTATCTCCTTTGCAGGCTGTTTTGAAACGACACCAGCCATAATGGCTGCTCCTGCGCAAACCACTATGGCTGCAATGATACTTCTCTTTTGTATGTTCTGCATAATCCCATTTTCCTATTCCTTGTTTTACAACGCTAGAATACACGCTCTGTGAACATTCTAATGTTTTTTACATTCGATCCAAAGCTTTCTTCAGCTTTTCGATCATCTCATCCACATGTTTTTTCTCGATGACAAGCGGCGGTACAAAACGAAGCACATCGGAACCTGCTGTGATTACAATCAATCCCTCCTCAAGTGCTTTCGCAGCAATCTGACCAACCGGTTTTTCAGAGACAACTCCCTGCATCAGACCAAGTCCTCTGCGTGCTGTCAAAAAATCGTAGGAAGCAACCAGCTCATCTAACTTTTCTTCTAGATATGGCGTAATCTCTTTAACATGATCCGTGATATGATCGCGTTCCATCATCTCAAGCACCTTGTCAACCGCAGCACCTACAAATGGGTTTCCGCCATAGGTTGTTCCATGATCGCCCGGTTTTAAGGATTTCTCTGCCACTTTTTCCGTCATCAGAAATGCTCCGACCGGCACACCACAGCCAAGTGCTTTCGCACTCGTCATGATATCCGGTTTCACACCGTAATGCTGCCATGCAAACATCTCTCCGGTTCGTCCCATGCCGCACTGGATTTCATCTAAGATCAAAAGAATATCATGCTCATCGCAGAGTTTCCGGATGCCTTCCATAAATTCTTTTGTTGCCGGATAAATGCCGCCCTCACCCTGTACTGTTTCAAACAGGATCGCACAGGTCTTATCCGTGATCAGATCTTTCACACTATTAAGGTCGTTGTAATCTGCAAATTTTACACCCGGCATCAGCGGTTCAAACGGCTCCTGATAATGTTTATTTCCGGTGACGGACAGTGCCCCGATGCTTCTTCCATGGAAAGAATGATTCATGGCAATGATCTCATGTCCTGCGTGTCCATCTCTCGTATAAGCGTATTTTTTAGCTGCCTTGATTGCACCTTCGATTGCTTCCGTACCACTGTTGGTAAAAAATACACGGTCCATTCCACTTGCTTTTTTCACACGCTCTGCCGCATGGATGATCGGCACATTATAATAAAGGTTAGATGTGTGCATGATCTTGTCGATCTGTGCTTTTAAGGCATCTCCATACTCCTTATTGCCATATCCAAACGCCTGCACGGCAATGCCTGCTGCAAAATCAAGATATTCTTTTCCATCTGTATCATACAGATAAACACCCTCGCCATGGTCGAGCACCAGTGAAAAACGATTGTATGTATGGAGGATATTTTCCTCCGCCTCGTTGATATATCCTTCTTTATTCATGATAAAACTTCGTCTCCTTATCTCCTAAAATAGCAGTTCCGATTCCTCGGTTCGTAAAGATCTCAAGCAGCAGACAGTGTGCGATACGACCGTCTAAGATATGTACTCTTGAAACGCCATTCTCGATCGCATCGATACAGTTGTTTAATTTCGGAAGCATACCGCCACCGATAAATCCATCCCCGATCAGGTCCCTTGCCTCTGATACGCGAAGTTCGGAGATCAGTGTATCTTTATCTTTCGGATCTTTGTATACACCCTCGATATCTGTTAAAAATGCAAGTTTTTCAGCCTTTACTGCTTTTGCGATCGCGCATGCTGCATCATCCGCATTAATATTATAGCTGTTGTATTCTGCATCCATACCTACCGGACAGATGATCGGAAGGAAATCTTTCTCTAACAGATCGTATAAGATCTGCGGATTTACCTCTGTGATCTCTCCGACAAAACCGATATCCTCGCCGTTTGAATATTTCTTTTCTACTTTTAACAGTCCCCCGTCTTTTCCGCTGATACCGACTGCATTGACACCAAGTTCCTGTACCAGTGTTACCAGTGATTTATTCACTTTATTTAACACCATCTCGGCGATCTCCATGGTCGCCTCGTCTGTTTTTCGGAGTCCATTAATAAATACAGGCTCCATGCCGACTTTTCCAACCCATTTGCTGATTTCTTTTCCACCGCCGTGAACGATGATCGGTTTGAAGCCAACCAGTTTTAACAGAGTGACGTCCTGAATGACATGCTTTTTTAATTCTTCATCTACCATGGCACTTCCGCCGTATTTTACCACAATGATCTTGCGGTTAAAACGCTGTATGTATGGGAGTGCTTCGATGAGCACTTCGGCTTTCTGCATAATTTCCTTCATGTTATTTTCTTCCATTGCTTTGGTTCTCCTCTTCCCCTCTATAAAAGTGTTGTGTTTGCTGCAGTGCGAAACTCTGATTTAAGTTGTGTTTGCTGTGGTCGCAGCAGCGTCAGTCTTTTGAAGAGTTTCGCAGTTAATCTCACGCTTTTTTATGAACGGTAGTCGGCGTTGATTTTTACATAGTCATAAGTCAGGTCGCAGCCCCAGGCGGTAGCCTGTGCATCGCCCATTTTGATGTCGGCGATGGCGGTGACTGCCGGCTCGGATAAGATTTTGGTGGCTTCTTCTTCGCTGTAGTCGACGGCAACTCCGTCTTTGATGATCTGCATTTTGCCTGCGGCGCTCTCGAAGAATAAGTCTACTTTTTCCGGATCAAACTGTGCGCCGGAATAGCCCATGGCACAGAGAATTCTGCCCCAGTTTGCATCGTGTCCGTAGATGGCCGCCTTTGTAAGGCTTGATGTGATAACAGACTTACTTAAGATCTTTGCCTGCTCTTTTGTCTCGGCACCTACTACTTTTACCTCAAACAATGCGGTTGCACCCTCTCCGTCTCCTGCCATCTGTTTTGCAAGTGTCTCATTGACAAAGCGGAGTGCTTTTATAAATGTCTCATAATCTGCGTTTTTCTCTGTGATCCTTGTGTTTTCTGCCATTCCGTTTGCTAACAGTAAACAGGTATCATTGGTGGAAGTATCGCCATCCACGGAGATCATGTTATAGGTATCTTCCACATCCGCTTTCAATGCCTCTAACAACAGTTCCTGTGAAATTGCAGCATCGGTTGTCACAAAGCTCAACATCGTGCACATGTTAGGATGGATCATGCCGGAACCTTTACACATACCGCCGATTGTAACGGTTTTACCAGAAAGTTCAATCTCAACTGCCACTTCTTTCTCATGTGTATCCGTTGTCATGATTGCAAGCGCTGCCTGATGTCCGCTTTCGATATCGCCATTTAACTCTGGAACCATCGTTTCAACTCCCGCACAGATACGGTCGATTGGAAGCTGCATACCGATGACTCCGGTTGATGCAACGAGCACTTCGTCCGTTGGAATCTGAAGTAATTCATTTACTTTTTCTGCTGTTGCCTTGCAGTACCCCATTCCCTCTTCCCCGGTACATGCATTGGCAATACCTGCATTGACAACGACTGCCTGTGCCTGTTTACTGTCATATACCACATGCTGATCCCATTTTACCGGAGCTGCTTTTACAATATTTGTAGTAAATGTTCCAGCCGCTGCACATGGTACTTCACTGTAGATCATTGCCATATCGGTTCTGTCTTTATATTTGATTCCTGCTGCCGTACTTGCTGCCTTAAAACCTTTTGCTGCGGTCACACCGCCTTTGATCTGTTTCATTTTAACCTCCATTCTTGCGTGTGAAAAATCTTATTTTTCACACTAACCTCCATTTCTACTATGCTCTCTAATGAAAACATAGCTTTCACCTGCATCTTACGGATTGAACACGGTCTGGTTTTCCTCGTTCGTGACGTATTCATAATAATTGACATCTTCCCGGAACGTCCATCCCATTCCCTGCCAGAAATGATTGCCAATATCATTTTTCTTAAATGCGATCAGATTGACTTTATTGACATGTTCGCGTTTTAAAGCTGTGAGACATGCTTCCACCATCTTTTGTCCGATTCCCTGCTTTCTGTAATCTTCGTGAACGCAGACATGATATAAACATCCGCGTCTTCCATCGTGACCGCACAGGATTGCACCGACGATCCTGCCATTTTCACACGCAACCATACTCGTGGTCGGATTACGTCTGATGAAACGTTCCACACCTTCTTTCGAATCGTCAATACTGCGGATTCCAAACCCGTGGATTCCCATCCACAGCGCATGTACCTCCTCAAAATCCTCCATTGTCATCTCACGGATGTTTACCTTTTTCTCTTCCATGTCTTTTATTCCTCTTCTATCATAACTGTTTGTCCAGTTATTTTTCACTTCGTATTAAATCGCAATTTAACGTATTAATATGTAATTTATTGCCATGTAATTTATTACTATGTAATTTATTACTATGTAATTGTATTACTATGTAATTACATTGCATCATACTTACGGGAACATCGGAACCATATTTAAACCTTCTGCCTCATCGAAGCCGAATAACAGGTTCATGTTCTGCACTGCCTGACCTGCGGCACCTTTTACCAGGTTATCAAGAGCTCCCATCATTACAATACGTCCGGTTCTCTCATCGATCTTAAAATTGACATCCACATAGTTGCTGCCCTCTACCCATTTTGTCTCCGGGCAGACATCTTTTTCCAACACACGGACAAATTTTTCTTTGCCATAATATTTATCATAGACTGCTTTTACTTCTTCATAGGAAGGAAGGCTGCCATCTGCTTTTTTTACCAGTGTTGCATACTCCGTTGCAAGGATACCGCGGTTCATTGGAACAAGATGTGGTGTAAAATTAACAACGATTTCTTTTCCTGCTGCATATCCAAGCTGCTCCTCGATCTCCGGTGTATGGCGGTGGTTTGTTACACCGTATGCTTTCATATTTTCATTGACTTCACAGAACAGGTTCGGCAGTTTTGCCCCGCGTCCTGCACCGGATGTTCCTGATTTTGCATCAATGATCAATGTATTCGGATCGATCATTCCCTCTTTCACAAGCGGATAAGCTGTTAAAATAGAACAGGTCGTATAGCAGCCCGGATTAGCGATAAGTCTTGCTCCCTTTACCTTATCACGGTTGATCTCACACAGGCCATAAACGGCCTCTCCGATAAACTGTGGGCTCTTGTGTTCGATCTTATACCATTTTTCATAGACGGAAACGTCTTTAATTCTGAAGTCCGCACTTAAATCTATGATCTTTACCTTATTTAATATATCCTCCGTCAGCACCCCTGCTAAAAATCCCTGTGGAGTTGCTGTAAAAATTACGTCCACCTGACTCGCAAGCTCATCCATATTATCATCTAAGCATACGTCATCCACGATCTCAAACATATTCTGGTAAACTTCTGCATATTTTTTATCTATGTAGCTGCGGGATCCATACCATTTAATCTCCACATCTTTATGTCCCATTAAAATACGGACTAATTCATTTCCTGCATATCCTGTTGCACCGATAATTCCTGCTTTTATCATTTTTTCGTCCTTTCCGCTCATGCATGTCTTTTTCGTTTTTTCATATCTCCTCACCTGTTATTGTATACAGGCATACCTGCATAAGCATCTTTCTTCTTATATTAATACACCTCATCGCAGTCGTAAAGTACGTTTTTTTACGCGCCGTTTTGTATTGCATAATTATACATTCATTTTGTTTTTTATGCAATACCATTTTTCATCTTTTTCTTTATAATAGGTTATTGCGCTTGTTTTTCTACATTTTGTATAATCTTTATGCATTTTTATGAATAATCAATGTATAATTTTTCACTTGCGTTTATGCATTTTTTGTTGTATATTGTCTTTAGTCAATGATCCGGTCAACAAACGGATCAAATATACATAACAGAAAGGGCTGTATCACATGAAGGAAAAAGTTATTTTAGCGTATTCCGGTGGACTTGATACCACTGCCATTATTCCATGGTTAAAGGAAAATTATGATTATGAAGTTATCTGCTGCTGTATCGACTGCGGTCAGGAAGAAGAATTAGACGGTCTCGAAGAAAGAGCCATCTCCTGCGGAGCTTCCAAATTATACATTTTAGACATCATTGATGAGTTCTGTGATGATTACATTATGCCATGTGTTCAGGCAAATGCCATTTATGAGAACAAATATTTACTTGGAACCTCTATGGCACGTCCTCTGATCGCCAAGAAGTTAGTTGAGATTGCAAGAAAAGAAGGCGCTACAGCAATCTGCCACGGTGCTACCGGTAAAGGAAATGATCAGATCCGTTTCGAGCTTGGCATCAAAGCCCTTGCTCCAGACTTAAAGATCATCGCTGCATGGAGAGATCCGAAGTGGACCATGGATTCCCGTGAGTCAGAGATCGAATACTGTAAAGCACATGGTATTCATCTTCCATTCTCCGCTGACACAAGCTACAGCCGTGACCGTAACATCTGGCACATCAGCCATGAAGGTCTTGAATTAGAGGATCCTGCTTGTGAGCCAAACTATGACCATCTTTTAGTTCTCGGTGTTTCTCCGGAAAAAGCTCCGGAAGAAGGCGAATATGTAACGATGACATTTGAGAAAGGTGTTCCGACTTCCGTAAACGGAAAAGAGATGAAAGTTTCTGATATCATCCGTGAATTAAACCGTCTCGGTGGCAAACATGGTGTTGGTATTATCGATATCGTAGAGAACCGTGTCGTTGGTATGAAATCCCGTGGTGTATATGAGACTCCTGGCGGAACGATCTTAATGGAAGCCCACCAGCAGTTAGAGGAGCTTGTTTTAGACCGTGCTACCATGGAAGTAAAGAAAGATATGGGGAACAAACTTGCACAGATCGTTTACGAAGGAAAATGGTTCACACCTTTATGTGATGCAGTCAAAGCTTTCGTTTCCTCTACACAGGAATATGTAACCGGTGAAGTAAAATTCAAATTATACAAAGGAAACATCATCAAAG
>ULXP01092168.1_pt1 | contig 11132 bp, 8 predicted proteins | sample 1961351 | NCBI WGS metagenome assembly ULXP01 (sample SAMEA4835840, study PRJEB28245) | human gut metagenome | biome: gut microbiome; material: fecal sample | place: Denmark | collected 2008 | reverse complement strand
CTTGATCAGAGTATCCGGCCTGCCTTGAAATTGATATTCAGACCCTATTTTTTACCGTAATTTGGGTCTATTTTCCGGTCGACGAAGTATGTCACGATGATTGTCGCGATGCAGCAAATCATCACCATCCAGAAGAAGTTGACATATCCGATAGCTTCCTGTATGTAGCCTGCGAACATTCCCGGGATCATCATGCTCAGTGCCATGAAACCGGTACAGATGGCGTAGTGCGAGGTTTTGAATTCACCGTCCGAGAAGTACATCATGTAGAGCATGTAGGCGGTGAAACCGAAGCCGTAGCCGAACTGTTCGATAGCGATGGCGATCGAGATGTATACGAGGTTCGAGGGCTGGAATATCGAGAGGTAGACGAACGTCAGACATGGCAGGGTCATGCATGCGGCCATTACCCAGAGCGACTTTTTGAGACCGACCTTCGATGCGTAGAGTCCGCCGAGGATGCCGCCCAGTGTCAGGAACAGCACTCCGACCGTACCGTAGACGATACCGGTATTTGCGGTGCTCAGACCGAGTCCGCCGAGATCCTTTGCAGCGACCAGGAACGGCATGCACATCTTGATGAGGAACGCCTCGGGCAGACGGTAGAGCAGCATGAATACGATAGCGATCCATACGTACGGCTTCTTGAAGTAGGTCACGAACGAACGGGCGAACTCCTTGAAGATAGCGCTTCCGGTTTTGGTTTCGCCTTCGAGGGTTGACTTGTCGGCCTGCGGTTTGGGGATTATGAATGTGTGGTAGAGAGTTACCACGCTGAATATTATGGCCGAGATGAGCAGTGTGAGCGACCATGAACGGGGAATGTTACCGCTTTTGAGTTCGATCATACCGGCAATGGCCACCAATACGCCCTGGCCGAAGATCGAAGCCAAACGGTAGAACGTGCTTCGGATACCGACGAAGGCCGCCTGATTGCTCTGCGAGAGCGCGATCATGTAGAAGCCGTCGGCCGCGATGTCGTGTGTTGCCGAGGCAAAGGCGGTTATCAGGAAGAGTACAAGCGTTACGGTAAACATGCTTATGGGAGTTTGTCCCGAAGCGATCATGTCGGCCGAGGGCCTTGGCAGGGTGAGGAATAGGAGTATCAAGGCTGCTGACATGACCATCTGCATGGTTACGGTCCACCATCTTTTGGTTTTGATGATGTCCACGAAGGGGCTCCAGAAGGGTTTGATGAACCACGGCAGGTAGAGCAGACTGGTGAACATCGCCATTTCGCCGTTCGGAACGCCCATCTTGGTGAACATGATTACCGAGATGTTGTTTACGATGAAATAGGGGATACCTTGGGCAAAATAGAGGGTCGGGACCCATGCCCAGGGAGATATTGTTTTCTTTGAACCCATACTGTATTGTTTTGAAAAGTTTGTTCAGTTGATCAATAGCGTTTTTCGATCACCGTCTTCGGGAAGTAGTGTTCGAGAATCTGGCGGTACGAGTAGCCCTTCGAACCCATTACGGCAGCACCGATCTGGCAGAGGCCGACGCCGTGTCCCCAGCCTGCGCCGCGCAGGATGAATCCGCCGTCATCGCGGCGGTCGACAACGAATGCCGACGAGTAGAGGTGAGACTTCGAGAAGGCCTTGCGGATTATGAGCTCCTTGCCGATGGTCATTGTACGTTTGGTGCCGACCACCTTGAGGCGGATCAGACGGCCCGAAACGCCGCGCTCGACGGGCTGCAGGTCGGTGACCGTACCAAAATCTATGCCCAGGCGTTCGCGGATCAGATCCGACAGCTGCTGCTGCGAGAACTCCTCGCGCCAGCGGAAGAAGTTGTGGGTCTCCTGGTCGTACGAGTTGAGGACCTCCGAGAGGACCTTCTTGTCGTGGGTGTTGCAGAAGATATCCTCGGGTTCCGACTCGATCCATTTGCGGGCATTCTCCTCGACGGTCAGATCGAGCGATGTGTCATCCTTCGGGGCGTCGTAGACGCGGGTCAGGTAGGGGTGCACGACCGGTTCCCAGACATTCTCGAAACGTTCGGCCACGCCGCCGCAGCACTTCGAGAAGCGGGCGTCGCACGTCTTGCCTTCGTAGGCGATCACTTCGCCGCGTGTCTGGGCAATGGCCTGACGCACAACTTCGGTCGAAGCACGGTTGATGCCCTGATAGCGCTGGCAGTGGTCGTCGGCGCAGACATCGAAGTTGGTGTGGTCCTCGCGGTCGAACCAGCGGATATATTCGTCTTCGGTGCGGGTCTCGGTCTTGTACTCCGTGGCAGCCTTTTCGAGCGATGCCGATTTCTCCTTCTGGGCGATGAGCCAGCTGCGCGAGATGACCGCATGGGCCTTGAGCAGTTCGAGCGACGAGGTGGCGCTCATCTCGGACGAGATGACGCTCAGCAGATAATCTTCGATGTCGAGTATGTTGATAGCCGTGAGTTTGTCGTCCTCCTCGATGAACCGCAGCGCACCCTTGAATGACTGGTTCTCCTTGCGCTCCCAGTGGAAATTGATGCCGATCACCACATCCTGCAGTTCGAACTCCGAGGCTTCGTAATCTACGGGCGTAAACTCGACGGGGAGTTTGACTTCGCGTTTGCCCTTGTCGTTTGCGAGGAAGACATGACCCTCTTCGAGGCTTATGGTATTTGCGCCTTCGAACTTTTCGCCGCCGTATTCGAATGCTCCCTTGAGGTTGAAGCTGATTCGGGGCGAGTACATTATACCTACTGAAAGTTTCATAGTGCGAGATTTTCGATTTTGTGTTTGAGCTCATCGAACTGTTCGTCCGAGAATGTGAGTTGGCCGAACATGTCGGCAATTGTTTCCGGTTCCCGGGCGAGGCGGTCGAAATCCTCCTTGCGGGGCAGGATCAGTACTCCGCCGAAATCCACGGCTCCCGGGCTGAAGACGATCTTCTGGCCGTCCTCGGCGAAGAATTGACGGGGACGGTGTTCGCGACGCGGGAAGAGGGCTACACGCCACATGTCGCCGTCGCGCAGCGCTATGAGGTTGACCATCGGTTCGGGCTCTCGGGCAACGGTCTCTCCGACCGCCTCCATGACCTTCATGATGGCATCGACCAGAGTCTGCCGGCAGGCGCTTTCGAGGATGACGATATGGCGGACATAGTTGTCCAGAGTCTTGATGGTCAGTTTGTCGGTCTTGAGCAGGACCTTGTCGGCGGCCTTCATTTCGGCCTCGACGGGCATGTAGTCGCGGTCGCCGGCCTGGAAATGGAAGTGATCCGGAGCCGAGGCGCCGCACTTCGGGCCGTTGTAGAAGATCGACCATTCGGTCAGCTCTGCAGCCAGATCAAGCATGTCGCCGGCGCGTTCGGCCGTCATCCGCTGGTCGGTATGCGAACGGTCGGGAATGGTCAGGTGGTGCCGGAAAATGGGATACGGATTGATCAGAACCGTATAACGTTTGAAGTCGATTCCCTCCTGCTCGGCGGGTCGGTTTTCGCTGCACAGGAAGCAGCGTCGTTCGGCAATGGTCTTGCTGTCGACCTTGGCGGCCGTCGAGCGGATACGTCCCGGATTGAAGGTTACGGGCATACGGTATTTGCCGAATTTTACTTCGGCGACCTGAACCGAGTTCAGGTCGTCGAAGTTTTTACGGGCCGTAGGCCATTGCTCCAGTTGAGAAGCGATCAGTTCCTTGACTCTCTGTTGAAGCATGGGCATCTATTTGTTGGCTTTGTTGAGTTGCTGGCGGGCGCGGAACTCGATGGTACGTACCCGATCCTTGAATGTATTGTTGTTGTTCTCTTTGTCGATGCTGAGCGTAGCGTCGGAGTTGTCCTCCCAGCGGCGGCAGAGGTAGAGCGGCTCGTAGATACGGCCGATCTGGTAGCGGCGCGAGATTGCCAGTACGACGGCATAGTCCTCACCATAGCTGGTGTTGGGAAGCTTGATGGCCCGCAGCATCGGGGTATAGAATGCGCGCGGAGCTCCGAAACCGTTGATACGCAGACCGTTGTTGCGACCGTTTTCGGGAGTCCACTCGCGGTGGTCGATGATGCCCGGGGGCAGCATCTCGAGATTGAAGTTGACGATCTTGTAGGAACCGATCACGGCGCCGCACTTCTGCTCGTAGAATGCGTCGACAACCTTCTGGAGGGTATTCTCGTCGATGTAGAGGTCGTCGCTGTCGAGCTGTACGGCGAACTTGCCGCAGCGGGGATCCATTATTGCGCGGTTCCAGCAGCCGCCGATACCGAGGTCGTTGCGCTCGGGAACAATGTGTACGATACGCTCATCGGTAGCCGAGAGTTCGTTGAGGATCTTTGTGGTGTCGTCGGTAGAGTGGTTGTCGACCACGATCAGGTTGAACGGGAACGAGGTCTTCTGCATCAGCACCGATTTCACGGCATCGGCAATCGTGCGGGCGCGGTTGCGGACCGGAATGATTACCGAAGCCTCGACGGGGAAGTTGCATTCGTTGAAGTCGATCGGCTGGAATTCGGGTTTGAGGTATGCGCCGGCATCCTTCAGATACTGCGTGCAGGCCTGTTCCATTTCGATCTGTACGGCGCGGTTTGCCGGATTGACATAGTCGAACATCTTTTCGCCCGAAGTGCGGGTATCGAGTTCGATCTCGGTGTAGAGGAATTCGGCCAGACGCATGATCTCACCCTGCAGCGAGAGTTTGAGGCGCAGGTCGTAGAGCGCTGCGAACTGGTATTCGACATCCATCTTCTCGACAGCCTTTCGGAGTTTGTCGCTCTTGATGACCAGCACCGATCCGAAATTGAAATCGTTTCGCAGACTGCCGGCCTGATAGTCGATCACCGGATGCGGGGTGATCTTGCCCTCCTTGCTCTCGTAGTAGTTCGAGTAGAGCATTGCGGCATCGGTATCTTCGCCCACCTCGATGAAGCGGTCCAGCGAATAGTAACCCATCTGCAGGGCAATCGGTTTGGTATAGAGCATCGTGTAAGGCGTTTTGACCTCAGCGGCTATCTTTCGGATCGTTTCGGTCCGGTTCAGGTCGCCGGCTACACATACCTCGGCGACGATGGCACTCTCGGCAAGCTGTTTTTTCGTCTGGGCCAGGTCTTCCTGAGGGCCGTCGGCGATAAAGCAGGTTATAAGTTTTTCCATAATTTGAGTTGTTCTCGATTGTGCCAAGACCCGCCTCTTCGTGAAGCAGGTCTCGGCGGTTAATAATATTTGTTGTTCGTTATTTGTTTTCTGTCAGGAAATTCATTATTTCACCCATAATCCGGGCCCGGTCGCTCGATCCGATGATCGTTTCGAACGGGAAGCCGAGTACTACTATCTTCTGCTCGCCGTCGTAAGCCACTCCGGCCGACATGCTCGTATCCTGATAGCGGTAGATGCGCATTGCGCCGTCGCCGGCCGGTTCGAGGGCATCGGGTGCCTCGACGCGGTAGAGCGGTCCGCCGATTGCGGTTGTGAAGGTGCAGGGGCTGAAGGCGAAGCGGTTGATCGAACCGTCAACAGGCATGACATTACCTGTCTGGCTCGAGTGGTTGTTACGCTGTGTAAAGTGGAGCTTGTCGCGCAGGAACTCGATAGCAACCGTATCGCGTTCGATGACCGGATCGCTGCCGACGTATGCACCGGTCAGCAGCAGAGGGATGTTCAGGTCGCTCATCGTCGAGAGCTGAGCCATCAGCTCGGGGGTATAGACAGCGAACTGGGGTTCTTTACCGTTGAACGAATGGGTTGTACGCTGTTCGCCCATGATGAGGTCGACAGCGGCGTATGGCAGAACATCGAAGTCGGGATTTTCGAATGCTGCGCGGCTGCAGGAGATGAATCCGCGGCCCGAAGCAGCCAAAGCGGCGCCGTGCAGCGAGGTGAAGTCGAAGGAATTGCCCTTGACGATCGAGTTGAATCCTTCCGAACCGCTTGCACCCCAGCCCGGGCAGTCGTCATCGAGCCACGGCGAGGAGCGGTAGAAGTCGTACTGGCGGCCCACGTAATGTGTGTCGTAACCGTCGGCAACACCTTCATCGTCCCACCATGCCAGGCCCGACATGTCGCCCGTATCGAATGTAAGCGGCGCTGAAACTCTTGTGAAACCGTTGACTATCAGAACGGGGCGCTGTCCCTCGAACAGACATGCCGACAACTCTTCGCTGGGCATGCTTTCGCCGCCGTCGTTCACGGCCGTTACTCTGAACGAGTATTGCTGGCCCCATTCGGGAAGTTCGATTTCGATGCTGTTGCCGTTGACCTTGACGCCGTTATCGAAACCGGCATCTCCTTTACGGGTATAGAGTCGGTACGAAGTCGGATTTGCGGTCGGCTCGAGCGGATCGGGCTGGGCGACCCAGCTGAGACGGATGCGGCGGCCTTCGAGCGGCGTGATGCAGAACTCGAGCGGCTGGAGCGGCTGGATTACGCAGTCGCCGCCGTTGAGGAAACGGGCCATGGCCTTGTATATGGCACGGCTGACAGCAAAACGGAATCGCGGATCGAGGCTGTAGCGCATGTCGGCCAGATTCTGGTGCGAGAGCAGTTCGAGCAGCATCGACGGGACGTCGGGTTTCCAAGCTTCGTTGTAGGATGCGTCGCGCAGGTCGCGGACGGTCCAGTCCTCGTTGAACTCCGTACGGATGTCGGAAGCGATCTGTGACTGTACCATGTCGGCCAGCGTACGGTTGATGAACTTCTCATCGCCGTTCGAGAAGCGGCCCATATATTCGTTGTCGCCGTCGTAGGTGCTGTATATCGAGAGCGTACCGATGATCGAAGAGTCTGGCGTGCAGCCTGCATCGGTATGGAATGCGAACGACAGGTCCACCGGGACATTCATCTCATGGAGCAGGTGGTTGACCCAGAGCGAACGCGAACGGTAGTCGTCATTGTAGTCGTTCTTGAAAGCGGTGGGGGAGTATACGCTGTCGGGCATGCCGGCGGTCTGGAGGTAGTATCTCGAACCCTCGGCATAGGCGAGCGAACCGCTGAGCATTTTGTCGGCACCGCGGGCTACGCGGCCCCAGCCGCCGCCGAAACGTACGGCATCGGTCGAGACGAGGCTGCCGGCCGGAGAGTTTTCGGATGCACGGACCGTTACCGAACCGGTTTCGGGATTGTTTCCGGCAGCGAAATCGAATGTGCCCAGGTAGTACCACGTACGGCCGTCGGCACGCTGATCGACCTCGAAGCGTGTCGTACCGCCCGTATGTTTCACTTCATAGAGGGCGCGTCCGGCCTTCTGGCCGTCATTGCCCCACGATACGTAGACGGCATAGCGGCCGCCGTTTTCGAATGTGGGCTGGTATGTTACGTAGTTCTTGTCGTGTTTCTTGTCGGACGAGATCTGCAGGTAGGTTCCCTGACGGAACGGATTCTCGTCGGCATAGAGTATCGGTGCATGGGCGTATCCCTCTCCGATCTCTTCCCATTTGCCCTTGCGGACCAATGCTTTGCGATCCTTTCCGTCGTTGTCTATGACGATCATCTCTTTCTGGACGTCACGTTCGCGGGGGGTGTATACCTCTGCGCCGGCGCTTTCGAGCATCGGGATGAGGTATGTATTAACATATCCGGTTGAGGAGATATCCTCAACGGTCGAGAAGCAGCGGGCACGCTGCCACTCCCAGCGGTTGAGAGTCGGCTCGTAGAACCAGCCGTGGCTGGGCCATACGGCTATAGTCTTTCCGGAGAGTCCTTTTGCCGGAGCTTCGGCGTCGAGACGTTTTACGACCTGGCCGTGTTCACGCACGACGAGATTCTTGGGATTAGGGAGGAAGTCGGCAATCGGACGACCGAATACGGTCAGTTCGAAAGGAGTCAGATCGTAGGCTTCACCCAGCGAGTCACGGATTTCGGATTCGATTTCGGCGATAGTCTCTTCGCGGATGGCATGGCGCTGAATCGAGGGGTTCAGTTCTATTACGAAACCGTCATCGGACATTGTAACGGTGTCGATGCGACAGGTGCTGAGGCTAATGTTGCACAGTCTGTTGAGCAGGCTTGTATCGGCTTGCTGCGCGGAGGCTGATTGCATGACGATAACCATCAACAACAGGAGAAAAGTTTTTTTCATAGTTGTTGGTTTAGGTTCTGGAAAATATTGTTGTATGTTAGTAGTCGAACATTATATGTCATGGTTCGCAAATTTCACTCATTTTATTTTGTTGCCCAATTGCACATGTATCGTCCCTTCGGAGGGCGAGCATCTGCAAGTACGCATCTCAATCACATCTGTTCCCACCAGCGGCTTTCCTTGATTTTGCAGAATGATTCATCCTGCCATACCCTCCATTCGTGGCTGTCGTATTTCGGGTTTACTCGCATCTCTCCGTCGCCAATGTCGAAGTCGAAGGTATATGGAAGCCGGTATTCACCCCAGATGCATTTCTTTATCGCTCCTGTCTGGCAGCTTTCCCATGTGCCTACGTAGTTGCGATTGTTGTATCCGTCGGCTTCTGCTGAGTCGGTGGAGAGACATACGCGCTTGTCGGTTTTGTCTATGTGGCAATACGTGCCGTATATGCCTTGAAAGACTCCGGAGCCCGGTTGCGCTTTGTCTTCGTCGAATCTGTAATTGGCTATGAGGACGCAGTAGCTTGCCGTGTCGGATTCATGAATCTGAGGCCAAATGCGATAGATGTTTTCAATGTTGATCTCTCCTGTAAAATCGCAGATATTGTTCTGGACTTTCGATTTTCCTTTTACTCGGAATGTGAGTGGATCGGTCTGTTCCACCTCCGGGTCGATGAATATCTGGATACGGGAATAGTTCTGTCCGAGTATGCCATTGAATGATGATAGCCCGTTTTGGTCGGGGCTTTCACAACTTAAGAATTCAGAATCGAACAGGGCATTGTCAAACGAATAGTTTTGTTCGAGCAGTTCATGTGTCAGGTCCTCGAAGCGCATGGAGTTGTCCGGCGTCATGTAGAGCCTGTACTGCGCGCTGAAATCAACCGCGGTACTGTCGGCATGCTTGATCAAATCAGGATAATAGAATGGGTCGTATCTTACACTTTGAGCCCAGGCAGTCGACTGATAGCCAAGCAAGGTTGCTATCAGGCTTAACAGGAAGTGTAGATTCTTAATTGCCATAATGCTTATTCCGTTTTTGATCGCACATAATCCTTCCCTGCCAAGGGGGATTCAAATTACCGATAGTATCAGGGTTATTTTTGTATTTGACCATCCAAATATAGGGTTTATTTTTGGAATACTCAACTGTCGGGCGAATTAATTGAGGTTTTTATGGTTTATTCGACAAAAGAGCTTATCTTTGTAATTTCATTGTGAGCTAATTGCTTGTCGAAGAAAGATTTTTAACTGGTAAACATATTTTTTAACACGGGAACAGACTATGTATATTATTGCTGACAGCGGTTCGACCAAAACACAATGGTGTGCGGTCGGCACTGCAGGAGATGCGGTCTCCTACTACACTTCGGGCATCAATGCTGTGATGATGACCCGCGAACAGATCATGTCCGTGCTGACGGACGAATATACCGGCCCGCGAGAGGGTGTGGATGCGGTATATTTCTACGGGGCCGGATGCGGTCCGTCGTTTGCCGATGCTACGGCTGTTTTGGTGTCGGCCGTCTCGGAATTCTTCGGATGTACGACAGTCGAGGCTACGACCGATCTGATGGCTGCGGCGCGTGCATTGTGCGGTAAGGAGCCCGGAATCGCATGTATCCTGGGTACGGGTGCCAATTCGTGCTATTACGACGGCCGTGAAATCGTCAAGAATGTCCGCCCGCTCGGATTCATCCTGGGCGATGAGGGCAGCGGCGCCGTGATGGGAAAGAAACTGTTGGCAAATGTCCTGAAGGGGATCTTCCCGGAGGATCTGTGCAAGATGTTCTATGAGGACTATCCCTACGAGTATGCCGAGTTCATCGCGAACGTATACCGCAAGCCGATGCCTCAGCCGAACCGTTTCATGGCCAGCATGACCCGCTTCCTGTCGAAGCACATCGACCGCGAGGAGTGCTCGAAACTGGTCGAGGATTCGTTTGCCGAGTTCGTCGAGCGCAACGTCCTCCAGTATCCGCAGGCCAAGGAGTGCCCGATAGCCTTTGTCGGCAGCATAGCATACTATTTCAGACCTCAGCTGGAGAAGGTCCTCGCAAAATACGGATTGCGTCTGGGACGTATTTCGCAGGTCCCGATGGAGGGTCTGGTCGAATATCACCAAGCAAACAAGTAGAAAGTTTCAAAATACGAATATCGTTATGTCCGAATTTATCAAAATTACCGAGCAGTCGTCGCTCTACGACAATCTGGAACAGATGAGCGTAACCGAATTGCTCACCCACATGAATGATGAGGATGCCAAGGTGGCCGGCGCTGTCCGCAAATCGATTCCCGTAATGGCCCAGCTGGTCGAGAAGATCGTCGAGCGCATGGAGAAGGGTGGTCGAGTATTCTATATCGGAGCCGGTACGAGCGGCCGTCTGGGTGTGCTGGACGCATCCGAACTGCCTCCCACGTACGGTGTTACGCCCGATCTGGTGATCGGTCTGATTGCCGGCGGCGACCGTGCGCTGCGAAATGCCGTCGAGTCGGCCGAGGATGACCTGAGCAAGGCTTGGAAAGAGTTGCAGGCATTCGAGGTGAACGAACTCGACACCTTGATCGGAATCGCCGCTTCGGGAACGACGCCTTATGTTATCGGCGGTCTGCGCGATGCGCGTGCGAACGGTCTGCTGACCGGTTCGATCACCTGCAACCCGAACTCTCCGGTAGCTGCCGAGGCCGAGTATGCCATGGAGGCTATCGTAGGTCCGGAGTTTGTTACCGGTTCGACGCGCATGAAGTCGGGTACGGCACAGAAGCTGATGCTCAACATGTTGAGCACCTCGATCATGATCCGCCTGGGACGTGTCAAGGGCAACCGCATGGTGAACATGCAGCTGACCAATGCCAAACTGTGGGATCGCGGTACGCGCATGATCATGAATTCGACTGATCTTTCGTACAACGATGCCCATGCTTTGCTTGAGAAGTACGGTTCGGTGAAGAAGGCACTGGCCGCATACAAGGGCGAAGAGTAGTCGCGGTGGAGGAGGGGGCAACCCTGATTGGCAGAGTATGGCCTCCGGAGAGCGTTGTACTCGTCCTCTACACGATAAAACAATATGACAACAGAAGCGCCGTCAAGGTTTCGGAAAATTCCGGCCTTGACGGCGCTTCTGTTTTGTGTTAGTTGT
>ULXP01005441.1_pt1 | contig 11132 bp, 5 predicted proteins | sample 1961351 | NCBI WGS metagenome assembly ULXP01 (sample SAMEA4835840, study PRJEB28245) | human gut metagenome | biome: gut microbiome; material: fecal sample | place: Denmark | collected 2008 | reverse complement strand
CTCTTTGTAAGTATCTACATACACCATTTCGCCGCACTCCTCGCACGTGTAGTAGCCTTTGCCGTGCTTGGTGCAGGTAGCATGGTCGTCGGGGAACTCTTTTATGCCCGTTATGTCAACGCTGTAAGCGTTTTCGCTCTTGTTCAGCCATTCGGTCGCTGTTTTGCCGTTGAGCGTATGCTGTGTGGGTGCAATCGTGACCTCAAACGAGAAGCTCTGTTCGTCAATTTCAAAGGAATAGGTACCTTTGCCTTCGTCCGTGCAGTATTTCTTTTCCTGCGTCACGGTATAGGTGTAAAACGCTTTACCTTCCTCGGAATCGAATGCGGGCAAAGTCTTTGTTTGCTGCTTGCCGCAGTTTTCGCAGCTGCCTTTCAACTCGCCCGCGTTCTTCGCAGTGGGAGTTGTGCTAACCGCCCAATCTTCGCAACGGTGACCGATAGGTTCGGTTACTTTCGACTCTACCAAGTCGCAGCGCGAGCATACTCTGACGTACATACCGCCGTCCTCGCAGATGGTGCGTCCGTCTTCCACAACGTAATATTCTTCGCTCCAATCGTGTCCGAGAGGCTCTTTGACGTCCGTCTTGTCGGCAGCGTGACCGCAAATGGTGCAGGTTTTGCCCGTGTAGCCCTCTTCCTCGCAGGTGGGAGGCACAACCTCTACATCGCCGTAATCATGACGAAACTCATGCAAAACCTCGGAATAACCGCAATCCTCGCATACCAACAGGTATGTGCCTGCAACCTCACTCGTGTGCTCCTTGAATACGAGGCACTCAACCTTCTCGTGGCTGCATTGCGTTCCGTATGCGGGTATGGCTATCTCCTGCGTGGTGTTGTCCGTATATGTAATGACAAGCTTGGTGCCGTCGGCGCTGAACTCGACCTTGGATATGCCACGTCCGTCTTCGCCTTGTTCGCCCTTGTCGCCTTGAGGTCCCTGTTCGCCCTTGTCGCCCTGAGGTCCCTGTTCGCCCTTGTCGCCCTGAGGTCCCTGTTCGCCCTTGTCGCCCTGAGGTCCCTGTTCGCCCTTGTCGCCCTGAGGTCCCTGTTCGCCTTGTTCGCCCTTGTCGCCTTTTTCACCGACAACAACGCCGAGGTTGTCGCTCGTCCCGTCGGTATAGGTGATGACAAGCTCGCCGTTGTCGTTGACGACTGCGGAAGCAATACCCTTCGTTTCGGAACAAGCCGCAAGTCCGAAGAGCAAAACAATCGCACAGCAAAGCGTCAGCAACAGCAGGAGCAGTTTACCAAACATGGATTTGCTTTTTCGATACATCTTTTTTCTCCTTTTGTCAATAATTTTTTTTGCAAATAAAACTGCAAAGCGGATTGCTTCGCTTTGCGGAGACGGATTTTTTTAGACTACGACACAAGGAGCGTTCCGCAACACCGCAAAACGGCAGTAATCAGCCTTTGACATGTCTACTTTAACTCATTTGAGTTTAACTGTCAACTATTTTGAGTTAAATTTTATCTTAGTTTTATTATAAAATGAGAGAAGGTTGTAAGCACGTATATGGAAGTTTTAGAAAAAATAGAAAAGCTGCGCAAGGAGAGGGGCTGGTCGATCAACAACCTGGCTATGGAGGCTTTGCTGACGCAATCCACCCTGAACAATCTTTACGCGCGGAAAGCGGAGCCTAAACTTTCAACCCTGCGCGCCATTTGCAATGCTTTCGGCATTTCTCTGGCGGAGTTTTTCGCCGACGACGCCGAAGAAAAAAAGGAGGAAACTTTAAGCATCGACGCGGAAATCATAAGGTACGTCGTCTACCTGAACAAGGAGCAGAAAACCGCGCTTTTGGTTCTGCTCAAATCCATGCGCTGAACCTGTTTTGCGCGGCGGAACGGACAGGCTGCCTCCGTTGCGATTTTTTAACGCAATTGAGTTAATTTTTTCGCAAATGCGTTTTTATGTGTATATTCTTTTGAAACAAAAAACCGCGCCCCGAAAAAGGGGCGCGGACTTTTTTTGTTTTGGAACGTCACAGCTTGGAAAGGGAAAAAGCAAGCCGTCTGAGAGTTTCTTTCTTGCCGAGCAGCTCTGCCAGCTCGGTCGCGCCGCCGGGAGTGCTTTCCCTGCCGCTCAACGCCACGCGCATGGGCCACAGCAGCTGACTGTTTTTGACTCCCGTTTTTTCAGCAAGCAGTTTGAGCGCGGAGTAAAGCTCGGCGTTTTCCCACTTGTCGTCGGGTATGCCCTCCAACAGGGAAACAACGGCAGGCAGATTTTGTTTTGCGATTTCCGCGTCGGACTTCTGCTTGGCGTTGACGTACAGCGAATTGTCAAACTCTCCGAACTCCTCGAGGAAATTTACCTTGTCGGGGATTTCCGTCAGGGCGTCCACCCTGCCCTGAATCAGCGCGCACAGCTTTTTGTAATCGTATCTGCCCGCAACCTTGCTCTCGTCGAGATAGGGCGTCGCCGCCGCGAGAAACTCGTCGGGAGTCAGCTCCTTTATATAAAGACCGTTGAGCCACTTTAACTTCTGCTCGTCGAATATGGCGGGAGACTTGTTTATGCCCTCGATTGAAAAAAGCTCTTTCAGCTCCTCGAAAGACAGCTTTTCGCGGTCGTTTTTGGGAGACCAACCCAAAAGCGCGATATAATTGATGATTGCGGGCTTTAAATAACCTTTTTTGAGCAAATCCTCGTAGCTTGCGCTTCCGTCGCGCTTGCTCAGCTTGTGCCGCGCGTCCCGCATAATGGGCGGCATATGCACGTACAGCGGTCTTTCCCAACCGAAAGCATCGTAAAGCAGATTGTATTTGGGAGTGCTTGACAGATATTCCATACCGCGCATAACGCAGTTTATGTTCATCAGGTGGTCGTCGATTACGTTTGCGAAATTGTAGGTCGGCATTCCGTCGGATTTGATGAGTATGTTGTCCTCAAGCTCCCTGTTCTCGACGGAGATTTCTCCGAAAACGGCGTCCACATAGCTGCTCACGCCCTCGTCGGGCATTTTCTGCCTGATGACGTAAGGCTCCCCCGCCGCGATTTTGGCGGCAACCTCCTCCTTGCTCAGTTTCAGGCAGTGTCTGTCGTAACGGCGCGCGCCGTTCACGTCGGGCAGCGACTCCAACCTCTCCTTGGTGCAAAAACAAAAATATGCGTCCCCCTGCTCCACAAGCTGCAAGGCGTACTTCATGTAATCGTTTTTGCGCTCGCTCTGCACGTAAGGTCCGAACTCCCCGCCGACGTCGGGACCTTCGTCGTAAATCAGCCCCGTCTCCTTCATGGTTTTGAGTATGTTCTCCACGCTGCCCTCGACAAGACGCTCCCTGTCGGTGTCCTCTATCCGCAGAATAAATCTCCCGCCCGTCTTTTTGGCGTAAAGATAAGAGTAAAGCGCGGTGCGCAAACCGCCGATATGCAGATAGCCCGTCGGGCTTGGCGCAAAACGTGTCCTTATCATAAGAAATGACTCCTTTTTTCCACAAAATGTTTTCCGCCGAATATTTTAGCACACTTTAAAACTTTTAACAACGGATTTGAACGCGTTGAATCCGCGTAAAAAAACCTGCTCCTTTTCGGTGCAGGTTTTTCTTCAAAGCTCCTTGCCGTCGGAGCCGTTTTCACCGTTGGGCGCATAAATTCCGTAACCGTTGGCATCGAAACCATATCCGCCTTTGCCGCCATAACCTCCGACGCCGGGTTCACCGCGTTTGCTGTCGCCGCCGTCTCCCCCGTTGCCGCCGTTGCCGCCTATGCCTCCGCGACCGCCTGCACCGAAAACTCCGCTGCTTTGATTTATAGAAGAAATAACCAACGAAAAATTACAGGCATTCCTTCCTTGTCCTGCGGCGCCGCCGACGCCGCCCATGCCGCCGTGACCGCCCATGCCGCCGTTGGAACCGTCTTCTGTATTGATTGCGTGCAACAATTTAGGATTTCCGTCGCCGCCGTCGCCGCCGGCTCCTCCGTTTCCGCCATTGCCTCCGTTTCCTGCATTTCCGCCGTTTCCGCCGCCGATTTGGGTATTTGCGGCTGCTTTAAGATTCGTAGGATATTTCTCGCTATACAAACCGTATCCTCCGTTTCCGCCGCGACCGCCGCTGCCGCCATGACCGCCCGAACCTCCTGCCTTGCCGTCCTGAGGCGCTTTGTTGGCTTGTCTTAAAAGCTCGCTTCCCCCCTTGCCGCCGTTGCCTCCCGCGCCTCCGTCAGCTCCGCTTCCTCCGTCGCCGCCTTGCAGTATAAGCGTTTTGGAACCGCTCATAATTTCAATGTTTCCTGTCATTTTCAAACCGTGACCGCCGTCGCCGCCGTTTCCGCCGTCAACGCCGTTTGCTCCTCCATTGCCGGACGTGGTAACCGTATTATCCTTTTCGCCGTTGTGATTCAAACCGTTTGCTCCCGCCGTTCCGTTTAAGCCGTCGCTGCCGTTGCCTCCTTTGCCGCCGTAGCTGACCACGCCTCCGCCCGACAAAAGATAGAAATTGACTGTTTCTATACCGTGACCGCCGTGACCGCCGTTTTTCCCCTGAGGCATATCGGCTAAACTATTCCACACGTTGCCTCCGTAACATTCCAAAAGAGTAATGCCGACACTGAGAACTTCGCATTTTATTGCCGTTCCGCCCGGATCAAAGTGCATTGCCTGCTCCGAACCTCTGACTGTCATTTTGGTACCGGTTATTGTCAGCTTTTTTACTTCAACGGTATTTATATATCTTACGCCGCTTGAGCTTATTTCAACTTTGCCCTCGGCATTAAGAGTTATCCGTTGTCCTCCTTCGTAATAAACAGCCGAGCTGCTTTTGCAATTGAAACTGAAATCGTTAAGTGAAATTTTAAGCGGAGTTTCTCTATCGTTTTTTATATACAGACAGGTATCGCTGTAATTGACTCCGACAGCTCCAAATATATTCAATACTTCAACTTCGGAGGATATATAAATGAATCTGCCGGAAGGTCCTGCCCCCGTCAAATCCAAAATTACCTTTTTGACGTCTCCCAAAGCCGAAAAGCCAGTCGCTTTGTTGTCGTAGCAATCGAGATAAGTAACAACTTCTCCGATATATCCGTCGTATTTAAACTCCGCCACAATTTTGATTTGGTCAAAATTGTTCAAGCCGACAGTATCGAATTCAGACAATCCGTCGTTATATGTTTCATAAAAAGGTTGACTTTCATACGAATCATTGCGGAAATCGTAAAACCGGAACTTTACGTATTCGCCGCTGCCCATTTCGCTTATTTTCCCGTCCAAAACAGAGTTGATTTCGGGCACAACCAAATACTCGTCCACCACTTTCAATCCGAACTCGTAGGGAGCGCTCAGAACAAACATCAAATCCGTATGCTTTCTGCGATTCTCGTCAAAATTCGTATCGTCGATTCCGTAATAAATGTCAATAATCAATTCCGCTCCCGCAAGATTCTGTTCTCTTGCAAGGGTGAAAACTATTTCTCTGCTGTTGTACTCAAAGGAAACCAAGGACGAATCTGCGGGTTTGCCGTTAAGCGAAATGTCGCACAGGACGGAGTCTTCCGTAATATAATCGTTATCGGAAGCGCTCCTCAGCAAGACGCTGTAAGTTTTGCCGTAGGCAAGAATCCCGTCCGAAATTATTTTATTGCCGTATTTAACCGAAAACTCGCTTCTGTCCATATTGCCCGGCACATAAAATTGAACGTTCAGAGTATCCAGCTTATCGGAATAAAATTTGAAAATGTAGTTTTTGCCCGCTGTCAGAAAAACGGAATATTTTTTCGTCCATATACCTCCGTCCGCGTTGCTTGTAACAATTTCACGAGTATCCGCATCTACAATTTCCAAACCGGCGCTGCTTTCCGCAATCAAAACGTATGTTGCCGTATTTTGACATAAAAATGTATACCGCACCTCCGTATCAAGCGTTCCGCACAGGCGCGAAACGGCGTTATAGGAATCAACCAAAACAGATTGCCCTGCGTCAAAATCGCCGTTACTTATTTTTAAACTTATATTTCTGTCCGAACCGCGGTTTTCAATATAATACTTTCCCTCAGACAAAAAGCAACTCGCCGCGTTTGTCGTTTGAGTCAAAACATTTCCGTTTACGTCGCAAACAACGATGCTGTTTGTGGGATTGTCGGAAATCTCAAAACTATAATTATCTCCCGCTTCCACAGTAAGCTCATAAAAAGCCGCTCTTGCTATGTAATAAAACTGATTGGGTAGTATTACAGACGGCGCAAATCTGATTCCGAAGACAGTTTCGTCGAAATCGCAAACATAGATATAATAAAATTTATCTTTTACAAGACTCACGGATTTTCCCGATATACACAAATTCATGTTTGAATCGTAAATTTTTACCGTGACGTCTCCCCAAATTTCGTGAACGCCTGAAAACGACGCGGTAAACGCAAACATTTCGAATGTATTTTGCGCAGCGTCAAGAGTATAATCCTGATTTGCCGAAATTTCCGTTGATTGTACTCCTACATTCAAAGCAGCAGTTCCGTTGTGCTTAACCGTTATGTAATAATCTTCGTTTTCCAAAAAAACATTGTCGGTTTTTAAATTTCCATCGCTGTCGAAAACCGTAATCGTACCGTTTGACGTCAATTCATATTTGCCTGTTATTTCCGGCGCAAATCTGACAATGTTGCTGCCCTTAACCGTAACAATGTTATTCGTTCCGAATACCAACAATTGAGGAGAAAATTCCACATTCAGGTTGTAATCCGAAGTCCCGTCATAACCGGCGTCCACTTTGATATAAAAAACTTCGTCGCCGGCTGCGGCTATCGGGTATGATATGTTTTCGGACGTCACTTTTGCCAATTGGTTGAAAGACGCGTCAAAGAGCGTCATTTCAGACGTTTTTGCGGATTTTATGTTTATCTTGAAATTTGAATTAAACGTTGTCTGCAAAAGAAAATAACCCACATCCGAGGTGTTGCCGTTGAAATTCAAATTTTCGTCGTACTCAGGCGGCGATACAATCTTAATGGGGATGTCTAGCGTCTGTTCAACATAGTTGACAATACGGATGTGATAAGTTTTGCCGCTTTCGCAAAACATCGGATAACGTGCGTCGGCAAAGGTATGCCATTGCTCTTCGCCTGAAACTTGATATTCTATATCGACGCTTGGCGGTTCTGCAAAATCCAATAGATACAGCTTGGTTTCAACGGCGTCAAATATAAAATATTCTGTATGGAAAGGCAACAACGCGACAGTCTTTTCCTGATTGTATTCTATATTTTCATAAACAATATTCAAGCATACCGGCGTGATTGTGTTTGCGTCGGTACCTGCAACTTCAAAAACATATTCCTTGCCCGCTTGCATACTGTGAGAAATTTTATCTCTGCCGCTGACGACCGCCTCTCCGTTTTCGCCGTACATTACTATATCGCGTTCAGGCGCGCAAAATTCATATTTTGCGCTTTGTTCAGGCGTGAAAGAATATCTTTTCGACCCGTCGCTCAAAATATAACACGTCTTTGTATCGCCGACTTTGATATCCTCTTTTTCGTTTTCTCCCCAAAAATCGATGATGATATCATTGGATTCGATATTTCTTCCGAGATAAGTAATACTTCCCACTGAATTTTCTACAACATAGTTGGTACAGAATTTAGCTACAAGTCGCGTCCTGTTGGGTTTGGTAGTATTGTAACCGTATATACTTTCAACAAAATGATTTTGGTCGTCAAGATTAATCAAAACCGGATTTTCATCCGAAGTTTCTATGTACGCAACGGCGTTTTTTATTAAACCTGCCGCATACTGAGCATCGCCGTTCTCGCATGCTGCCAGTTGAGCCGATTTCGTCGTATGATTCAGATTTAATTCTATTTGCGCGTTGGTTTTTTGAATGCGATATGCATCCTTCTGACTACCTTCATATATTGTTTTGATGACGTCTATTATTTCGATTACGGAATCTATTACCTGAAACACTTTGCCTCCTGCTTTCGAAAGAAGCAGACCCGCTCCAAAATAAAAAACATTGAACGCATCATCCAGCATTTCCTTTCCGTCGATATTTGACACACCGCTATATTGATAATGACTGAAAATAAAAAATGCACCGTCATCATCCTCGCCTGTATATCCGTCGTCGCCGAAGTTTAAATCGGTTACGTTTTGTAGATATGCGGCGGAAGAAGTATCTTTCAAATGATAAGTAACTCCTTCCAATTTTTTGTCAAAATCATTGACTCCGCTACTATGATGATAAATCCTGGGATTTATCTCGTTTCTTGTTTCATCATACCAATACACATAATTAAATAACGGCTTCAACCGTATCTCTGTCACCCCGTCCGTTTCATTTATTTCAAATGAGGTGTTTAAAAAAGTGACATAAACAAACTCCCCGTCATTGACCACGACAAAACTGTAAGCAGCGCCAAAACAAAATTTGCTGCAAGGCGTTGTGAACAGTTCCTTAGGAATAAAGCCCTCTATCCACTCGTCTCCTCTGACATTTAATTCAATAAATTTTTCGGCAAAATAGTCCGGGTAGTCCAAAAGATTTTTTGTTTTGTCCTCCAGTCCTGTTTCTCTGTCGTAGTAATATAAGCTGTCGGTATAATCGTTGTATTCTCCGCTGAAAGTTATTTTTATGTTTTTATTATCTGCTGTGGCAGCAAACAAATTGCCTGTCGGTATAACAAATCCGATTGCCAGAATAATTATCAGCACAATGGCAATAATTGTAATTTTAGTGCTTTTAGTCATTATTTTTTACCTCTCTTGTTTTATTCTTAGTTTAATTGTTTTTATTCTACATAAACATCAAAGCTAAAGTCATCAAAACCATAATTTGTTAATTCTCCTCGTTTATTCCATTCTACTTGAACGTAGTATCTCCCCTTATCCTTAATGCGCGTTTTTATAGATTCATATCCTATCTTTTGAGTAATCGTTATTGTTGGTTTTGCATTCTTAACAACTTTTTCATTTCTGGCCTTACAAACTTTAATATCCAATACTTCGTCTAAGTTTATGTAATCGCCTGTGTAAGACAATGTAACTGAATCGCCATCTCTTATTCGCTTGCCGTCTGCCGGATTGATTATTTTTATAATCACGTGTGCAAAATCATCTCTGCATCCCGTAAAGCAAAAGAGCAGACAAAGCGTCAACAAAACCGAAATCAATATTGACAGTGTTTTTTTCTTCATTTTTTTTACTCCTTGTTTGTTTATTTTATCTATATAAAGCCGCTTTTGCGGCATTGTTTTAATCTTATTTTCGTTGCCTTTTTTGTATTCTCCGCTGAAAGATATTTTTGCCCCCTATTATCTGCCGTGTTATGTTTCTCTATTTGCAATTTCAAGTTATTTTCCGACGGCAAAATCCGACCGCGCCCGAAAAAAGAGTGCGCAAAAGGCGCCGTTTGTATCAGCGGCGGCGGTGTAATATTTTAAACAGCAAAAAACGGATTTGATTTTCAGCTTCCACCTCTGATAAAAACGCTTATTTAAATAATTGGATTTTAAACCGCGCACAACATAGATACATTAAGAATACAAGAAAATTAGCTTAATTAAAAAAACCGTCAAACTCATCAAAAAGACAAATCCGCACCGCTCGTGAATAAATATTCCCGCATAAATGTGGATAACTATGGGGGATTTTTGTGGATAAGTGGATAACTTCTCCGATTTTCGCACATTTTCGGGCTTTTTGCGGGGGGCGGCGCGGCATTTAAGAAAGCATTTTCACATAAGAAGCCGCAGTTATTTCAGACAAAGCAGGCGGCGCGAAACAGGTTGTGGACAAGTCTTGCGGACGGTTATGCACTGTTTGTTTTATTTTTATTCTTCACAAAAAAAACGCGCCCCTTCAAAACGAAAGAGCGCGTCAGCGCCGATACAAAAAAGCCGCTCTGCGGGCTAATTTGCGGACACGAAATCCGAGCCGTCGAAAATGTAAACGGGACTGTCGATTTTTTCCGCGCTCCCTCCCGAAACTCTGCACAGATAAGGAAATTGCCCTCCCCAATCGCAATCCACGGCAAGCGCGGTGTATTTGGCGAGATAGTGGAACGCGCAGCTGTCCGGATTGTTCTCAATGTAATTCATCGTCGAGGGTATGTAAATCTGCCCGTGAAAAGTTTCCAAAAGGTCGGGATTGTCCGACACCTTCTGCAACGTTTCGATAAATCCGTTTACGAAAACCGAGGAAATGTTGAACAGCGGTATGGCGTCTAGCCCCAGCGCGCTGCGCAGCTTGTTGACGGAGCGTTTGCAGCGCGGCTCCTGATTGAGAAACTCGGCAACCGCCGTTTTGTTGGCGTTGAACAGTCTTAAACACATTTCGCGCGAATTGACGCGGAGACTTTCCAGCCCTTCAACCTGCATTGTCATTTCTTCGGCAAGCGTACTGAAAGAGACCTTGCTTTGTCCGCCCGTGTCGTCGGCGGGGCGAGTGTAGATGTAAATCTCCGTTCTGTCCTTGCTTTCTCTGTAAAGCAGCTTCATTTTTGCGATAAACTCCGCAGTGTAAAATCCGCTCGGTACGTTCAGCTCGAACTTTTTTTCGCCATTTCCGCCGTCGGTAAAAAACTCCAGCTTGTTGTCCGTCTCGTTGAAAACGGGCGCCAGATGAAGCTGATTTTCCAGATAAGCTCTGCCCAGAGTTATGTAAGCGTAAAGAAAATCATAAACGCTTGCCCTTCCGAGGTCAAGCTCGCCGTTTACGATGAGATTTTCCTTGAAAGCAAATTTGTCTCTTACTGCCGAGCGCACGGTGTTGACCATGCCCGAAAGCTGCTGCAAGTGCGACGAGGTGGGCTGCGCTTCCGAAAGAAGCGCAGCTACTCTCTGCACGAAATCCTCTTTGAAAGGCACGGCCTGTCCCGTGCCGTAATCGAAATCGGCTCTTAAAAATGCAAGAAATTCGTCTAAATCCATGTTATTCTCCCAAAATCAGATAATAGCCGTCGGCAAGCTCGGCGGGGGAAAAGCTTTCTTCCGACGAAATGCGCTCCGCCCGAAATTTCTCGCCGTCGCGTAGAGCGTCAAGGACGGCAATATCGTTTTCTTTGAGTTTCGACACATTGAGCAATGTCAGGGACTGCGTGAAAAAAAGATTGGAGCGGCTCCAAACGAGCGTGCCGTCGAGCATCAAGTGCTCCGCCGACTTTCCGTCGAAGCTTATGTTGTACGCTTCT
>ULXP01008776.1_pt1 | contig 11183 bp, 4 predicted proteins | sample 1961351 | NCBI WGS metagenome assembly ULXP01 (sample SAMEA4835840, study PRJEB28245) | human gut metagenome | biome: gut microbiome; material: fecal sample | place: Denmark | collected 2008 | reverse complement strand
AGACGAACTCTGGCGATCTTTCTAAGAGCTGAGTTAGGTTTTTTAGGAGTTGCTGTCTTAACAGCGGTACATACACCTCTCTTCTGCGGAGAAGAAGTATTGGTAGGTCTCTTCTGCAGGGAGTTGTAACCCTTCTGAAGTGCAGGTGCAGTAGACTTCTTAACAGATGTCTGACGTCCTTTTCTTACTAACTGGTTAAATGTTGGCATTATTTTCACCTCCTGTTATATTAAATATGCATCCCTAAATATGCATGCTAAATTATTATATAAGCGCAATTCCTGTATGTCAAGCTTTTTTTATATTTTCAGACTTTCTTCTATAATAATCTCTTTTTTTGTACCCTTATCTATTTTTTCCAGTTTTTTATGACTTATACATATTTTTTCCAGTTATCAGAAAAAAGGATCCTATGAATCAAAAAAGAACTGTGCACCACTGACTTTTATCAGCTGGTGCGACAGTTCTTCCCATAAATACTATTTTATTCTTCCTCTACTGGAGCTTCTTCGATTCCGGCTTCTTCGTTCATCGGAACATTTTCCTCAAAATCGTCAAAGTCATCAAAATCATCAAACATCAGTTCATCATCTTCATTGATATCAGAATCAAGTTTAATGTTGCGGTATCTCTTCATACCGGTTCCGGCAGGAATCAGTTTACCGATGATAACATTCTCTTTCATACCGATCAATGGATCAACTTTACCTTTGATTGCAGCTTCTGTAAGAACTTTTGTTGTCTCCTGGAAGGATGCTGCGGATAAGAAGGAGTTTGTTGCAAGGGAAGCCTTGGTAATACCAAGTAATACCTGTTTGCCCTCTGCCGGCTCTTTTCCTTCTTCTACCAGTTTCTCATTGGTATCTTCGAAATCAAGTGCATCTACCAGTACACCCGGAAGCATCTCAGAATCACCGTTTGTCTCAACTCGTACTTTCTGTAACATCTGACGTACGATAACCTCGATATGCTTATCGTTGATTTCTACACCCTGCAGACGGTATACACGCTGTACCTCGCGGAGCATGTAATCCTGAACTGCACGGACACCTTTGATCTTTAAGATATCGTGTGGATTTACAGAACCTTCTGTCAGCTCATCACCGGCTTCAAGTACTGCGCCATCCATAACCTTGATTCTCGAACCGTAAGGAATCAGATATGCCTTTGACTCTCCGGTCTCATTATTGGTAACGATGATCTCACGTTTCTTCTTGGTATCCTTAATGGTTGCTACGCCGCCAAACTCTGTGATAATGGCAAGACCCTTAGGCTTTCTTGCCTCAAAAATCTCCTCGACACGAGGAAGACCCTGAGTAATATCGTTTCCGGCAACACCACCGGTATGGAACGTACGCATGGTAAGCTGCGTACCAGGCTCACCGATAGACTGGGCTGCAATAATACCGATTGCCTCACCAACCTGTACTGCCTGGCCTGTAGCCATGTTTGCACCGTAACATTTCGCACAGACACCCATATGGGAGCGGCAGGATAATACGGTACGGATCTTAACTTTCTTAAGTGGCTCGCCATTCTCATCAACACCCTGGCTCATGACTGCTGCTGCACGCTTCGGTGTGATCATATGGTTTGCTTTTACAATAACATTTCCATCTTTATCACAGATTGTATTGCAGGAGAAACGTCCTGTAATACGCTCCTGAAGACTCTCGATCTCTTCTTTTCCATCCATGAATGCAGTTACCCACATTCCCGGAATCTCTCTGCCTGTACCCTCACAGCAGTCAGACTCACGAACGATCATGTGCTGTGAAACATCAACAAGACGTCTGGTCAGGTAACCGGAGTCAGCCGTACGGAGTGCAGTATCGGAAAGACCTTTACGGGCACCATGTGCGGACATGAAGTATTCGAGTACGTCAAGACCTTCACGGAAGTTTGACTTGATTGGCAGCTCGATCGTACGACCGGTTGTATCTGCCATAAGTCCACGCATACCGGCAAGCTGTTTGATCTGTTTATCGGAACCACGGGCTCCTGAGTCAGCCATCATGAAAATGTTGTTGTATTTATCAAGTCCGGAAAGAAGTGCGTGTGTCAACTCCTCATCGGTCTCTTTCCAGGTTTCAACAACCTCTTTGTAACGTTCTTCCTCAGTGATAAGACCACGTTTATACTGTTTCATGATACGGTCAACAGTATCCTGTGCATCTTTGATCATCTGCGGTTTCTGAGGCGGTACGGTCATATCGGAAATAGATACGGTCATAGCGGCTCTTGTGGAATATTTGTAACCCATAGCTTTTACGGCATCAAGAACTTCTGCTGTCTTTGTTGCACCATGGATATTGATTACTTTTTCCAGAATCTGCTTATTCTGTTTCTTTGCAACGAGGAAATCTACTTCCAATTTTAATTCGTTGCCCGGAATGCTTCTATCTACGAATCCAAGATCCTGTGGAATGATCTCATTGAAAATGAAACGTCCCAGTGTAGATTCTACATTTCCGGTAAGTGTTGTTCCATCCGGCATGGTCTTTGTCATGCGGACCGTAATTCTTGAGTGAAGTGTGACTACACCATTCTCATATGCAAGAATTGCTTCGTTTACACTCTTGAAGAATTTACCTTCTCCTTTTGCTCCCGGTCTTTCCTGTGTCAGATAGTAGATACCAAGTACCATATCCTGTGAAGGAACGGCAACAAGACCACCATCAGACGGTTTTAACAGGTTGTTCGGTGAAAGTAACATAAAACGGCACTCTGCCTGTGCTTCTACAGAAAGCGGAAGATGCACAGCCATCTGGTCACCATCGAAGTCGGCATTGAATGCAGTACATACCAGCGGATGTAACTTAATTGCTTTACCTTCTACGAGGATCGGCTCGAATGCCTGAATACCAAGACGATGCAATGTAGGAGCACGATTTAACATAACCGGATGCTCTTTGATAACGTCTTCGAGAACATCCCAAACCTCTGTCTGGAGTCTCTCGACCATCTTTTTCGCACTCTTGATATTGTGTGCGGTTCCGTTTGCAACAAGTTCTTTCATTACGAACGGTTTAAACAACTCGATTGCCATCTCTTTTGGCAGACCACACTGATAAATCTTTAACTTCGGCTCTACACAGATAACGGAACGTCCGGAGTAGTCGACACGTTTTCCGAGTAAGTTCTGACGGAAACGTCCGGATTTACCTTTTAACATATCAGAGAGAGATTTTAATGCACGGTTACCAGGACCTGTAACAGGACGACCACGACGACCGTTATCGATCAGGGCGTCAACAGCTTCCTGAAGCATACGTTTTTCGTTGCGGACGATGATATCCGGTGCACCTAACTCTAAGAGTCTTCTTAAACGGTTGTTACGGTTGATAATACGTCTGTATAAATCATTCAGATCGGAGGTTGCAAAACGTCCACCATCCAACTGAACCATAGGACGTAAATCTGGCGGGATAACCGGGATTACTGTCATGATCATCCACTCCGGTTTGTTGCCAGACTCACGGAAAGCCTCTACAACTTCCAGTCTCTTGATGATTCTTGCACGTTTCTGACCGGTTGCATCCTCAAGTTCTGCCTTTAATTCTGCGGAATCTTTCTCCAGATCGATTGCCTGTAATAATTCCTGAATAGCCTCAGCACCCATTCCAACACGGAAAGAACTGCCGTACTGCTCTCTTGCTTCCTGATATTCACTCTCGGAAAGTACCTGTTTGTACTGTAATGCGGTATTTCCCGCATCCAGTACGATATAAGAAGCAAAGTAAAGAACTTTTTCAAGAGTTCTTGGGGATAAGTCAAGGATTAATCCCATACGTGACGGGATACCCTTAAAGTACCAGATATGGGATACCGGAGCAGCAAGCTCAATGTGTCCCATACGCTCTCTACGAACGCTTGCTTTTGTGATCTCAACGCCGCATCGGTCGCAGACAACGCCTTTGTAACGGATTTTCTTATATTTACCACAATGACATTCCCAGTCTTTGCTCGGTCCAAATATTTTTTCACAGAACAGACCATCTTTTTCCGGTTTTAAAGTTCTATAGTTAATGGTCTCCGGTTTCTTTACCTCGCCTCTGGACCACTCCCGGATCTTTTCCGGAGATGCCAATCCAATTTTAATGGCATCAAATGAGATAGACTGACCTGTGGTTTCTTTACTCATTGTTTCTGGCATTATGACACTCCCTTTCTATTTATTCTTCGTCAAGAGTATTTTCTTCTGCATCGTCGAAAAAGTCGGAATCATCCTCATCTTCCTCCGGTTCCTCATCCACATCTACGAGTTCTTCATTTTCCGCATTGAACTCTTTCTGTGAGAATCCCATCTTTGCAAAGGAATCACTGTCCTCAAATGCAAAATCCTTATCTCCGGAAATAATGGAATTCAAATCTGTATTGCCGTATTCGCTTGTCTCCATCAGCTCTACTTCGTTTCTGTCCTCATCTAAGACTTTGACATCCAGACCAAGTGACTGAAGCTCTTTTAACAGAACCTTGAAAGACTCTGGGATACCCGGTTCAGGGATATTATCACCCTTAATAATTGCTTCGTAAGTCTTAACACGTCCGACAACATCATCAGATTTTACTGTTAAGATCTCCTGTAAGGTATAGGATGCACCGTATGCTTCCAGTGCCCAAACCTCCATCTCTCCGAAACGCTGTCCACCAAACTGTGCTTTACCACCTAACGGCTGCTGCGTTACTAAGGAGTAAGGACCAGTGGAACGTGCATGGATCTTATCATCTACCAGATGGTGAAGTTTCAGATAATGCATGTGTCCAATGGTAACCGGTGAATCGAACGGTTCTCCGGTACGTCCGTCACGAAGCTGAACCTTTCCATCACGGGAAATCGGAACACCTTTCCAAAGTGCACGGTGTGCACGGTTATCAGAAAGATACTTCATAACGTCTTCTCTTAAAACATCTTTGTATTTATCTTCAAAACTTTCTTTTTTACCCTCTTTTGCCGCTTCTTCGGCATCAAACGGCATATTTACATAGTCATTTGCAAGCTCAAGTGTATCCTGGATATCGATCTCTTTCGCACCATCGAATACCGGTGTCTCGATGTTAAATCCAAGTGCTTTTGCTGCAAGACTTAAGTGAATCTCAAGAACCTGACCAATGTTCATACGGGACGGCACACCAAGAGGATTTAATACGATATCAAGCGGACGTCCGTTTGGCAGGAATGGCATATCTTCAACAGGAAGAACACGGGAAACAACACCCTTGTTACCATGACGACCAGCCATCTTATCACCAACAGAGATCTTTCTCTTCTGTGCAATGTAAATGCGGACTGCCTGATTTACACCCGGAGATAACTCGTCACCGTTTTCTCTTGTAAATACCTTTGCATCAACTACGATACCATATTCACCATGCGGTACCTTTAAGGAAGTATCACGCACTTCTCTTGCTTTCTCACCGAAGATTGCACGGAGCAGTCTTTCCTCAGCAGTCAGTTCTGTTTCTCCCTTCGGAGTAACTTTTCCGACTAAGATATCACCGGCACGAACCTCTGCACCGATACGGATGATACCTCTCTCATCGAGATCTTTTAATGCATCATCGCCGACACCAGGAACATCTCTTGTGATTTCTTCCGGTCCGAGTTTTGTATCACGTGCTTCTGCTTCATATTCCTCGATATGGATGGATGTGTAAACATCATCCTGTACCAGTCTCTCACTTAAGAGAACGGCATCCTCGTAGTTGTAACCTTCCCAGGTCATGAATCCGATCAACGGGTTCTTTCCAAGTGCTAACTCACCATTTGATGTAGACGGACCGTCTGCAATTACTTCTCCGGCTTCCACACGGTCACCTTTGAATACGATTGGTCTCTGGTTGTAACAGTTGGACTGGTTACTTCTTGAAAACTTCGTCAGTTTATATACATCTCTGGTTCCCTCATCACTCTTAATGATGATCTGGTTGGACTCAGAGCTTTCTACGATACCGGATTTCTTTGCGATCACACATACACCAGAGTCAACAGCTGCTTTTGTCTCCATACCTGTTCCGACTACCGGGGCATCTGTGGTAAGAAGCGGCACTGCCTGACGCTGCATGTTAGATCCCATCAGCGCACGGTTTGCATCATCGTTCTGCAAGAACGGAATAAGTGCTGTTGCGACAGAGAATACCATCTTAGGAGATACATCCATGTAATCAAACATGGTTTTCTCGTACTCCTGTGTCTCCTCTCTGTAACGACCGGATACGGAATTACGAACAAAATGTCCTTCTGCATCCAGCGCCTCATTCGCCTGCGCTACATGGTAATTATCTTCTTCATCTGCTGTCATGTAGACTACTTCATCTGTGACACGCGGATTCTTAGGATCTGATTTATCAATTTTACGGTACGGAGCCTCTACAAAACCATACTCGTTAATTCTTGCATAACTTGCCAGTGAGTTGATAAGACCGATGTTTGGTCCCTCAGGAGTCTCGATCGGGCACATTCTTCCGTAGTGGGAATAGTGAACATCTCGTACCTCGAATCCGGCACGGTCTCTGGAAAGACCACCAGGTCCTAATGCGGAAAGACGTCTCTTATGTGTCAGCTCACCTAACGGGTTGTTCTGATCCATGAACTGTGACAGCTGGGAAGATCCGAAGAACTCTTTTACCGCTGCTGTTACCGGCTTGATGTTGATCAGACTCTGTGGGGAAATACCATCTAAATCTAATGTGGTCATTCTCTCACGTACTACTCTCTCTAATCTGGAAAGACCGATACGGTACTGGTTCTGTAATAACTCACCAACTGCACGGATACGTCTGTTTCCAAGATGATCGATATCGTCATCATTTCCGATACCATACTCTAAGTGCATATTGTAGTTGATGGATGCAAAAATATCATCTTTTGTAATATGCTTTGGAATCAGATCATGCACATTCTTTTTGATAGCTTCTTTTAAGTCATCAATATCTGTATGTTCTTCCATTAACTGGGCAAGTACCGGATAATATACTAACTCAGTGATACCCAGATCTTTTGGATTACAGTCCACATATGCTCTTAAATCAACCATCATAGATGAAAGAACTTTGACATTTCTTGTCTCTGTCTGAATCCATACATATGGAACGGCTGCATTCTGGATATCATCCGCAAGACTTCTTGTTACCTCCGTACCTGCTTCTGCAATGATCTCTCCGGTTGCAAGATTTACAACATCTTCTGCGAGAACATGTCCGTTGATACGGTTCTTTAACATAAGTTTCTTATTGAATTTATAACGGCCTACTTTTGCAAGGTCATATCTTCTCGGATCAAAGAACATAGCAGAAATAAGGCTCTCCGCACTTTCAACAGTAAGCGGCTCGCCTGGTCTGATTTTCTTATATAACTCAAGAAGACCTTCTTCGTAATTCGTTGCAACGTCTTTTCCAAAACTTGCAAGAATCTTCGGTTCCTCGCCGAACAGATCGACGATTTCCTGATTGGTACCGATACCAAGTGCACGGATCAATACAGTGATCGGCACCTTTCTCGTTCTATCAACACGAACATAGAATACGTCATTGGAGTCTGTCTCATACTCTAACCATGCACCACGGTTTGGAATTACGGTACAGGAATACAGTTTTTTACCCACTTTATCGTGAGCAATCCCGTAATAAATACCAGGAGAACGTACCAACTGGCTGACGATAACACGCTCGGCTCCGTTGATTACGAAAGTACCTGTCTCGGTCATCAAAGGAAGATCACCCATGAAAATCTCATGTTCATTAATCTCATCCGTTTCTTTGTTGTGAAGTCTTACCTTTACCTTTAAAGGTGCTGCGTAAGTTGCATCTCTCTCTTTGCACTCCGGAATCGTATATTTTACATCTGATTCACATAATGTAAAATCAACAAATTCCAGACTCAAGTGACCGCTGTAATCTGCGATCGGGGAGATATCGTCGAAAACTTCTTTTAAGCCTTCTTTTAAGAACCACTGATAGGAGTCTTTCTGGACCTCTATCAGATTCGGCATTTCCAATACCTCTTTCTGTCTTGAGTAACTCATACGCATGCCTTTACCGGCTTTGACTGGTCGTATTCTGTTTTTCTCCATTTGACGTTTCACCTCTCGTTTTTATTAACATAAGGGCAGAACCCGTTGTTTATAACGTTACCGGACTCCTGCGAATAAGCGCACTAAGTCCACTGCACCACAATAGTGCAACGTATATGATAGCACAAGTAATGAGATTACGTCAAGAACTTTTTTTCAATCGCTTGTATCCTTTGCCTGCAGACATGTAATTTCAAATAACATCATACTCACCTGGTAAACTTATTGTTATGCATCAGAAAAAGACAGTCAATTTCTGACTGCCTTCTCTTTATCAAGCCATTTCTACTGTAAAAGCTGCAATATTCCCTGCATTGACTGGTTCGCCTGTGCAAGCAATGCCTGTCCAGCCTGCTCTAAAATATTATTTTTTGAATAGTTGACCATCTCTTCTGCCATGTCAGCATCTCTTAACTTAGACTCTGCAGACTGTGTATTTTCCTCTGTATTTGCATTATTATTATATGCATGTTCCAAACGGTTTCTGACTGCTCCCATCGAAGATCTTGCCCCGGAAACCTGGGCAATTGCATTATCAATCAATTCAACTGAATCCGGATCATACACACTGGTTTTTACAATATCTCCCGGATCAGCCGCTGGTTTAGGTCCATACTTCTTTTGCGTTACCTTATAAGTCCTTACTTCATCCTTGTATGTCATGCTTCCAGGTGTTATAACAAAAGTCTTCGCCTCACCATTTTCATATCTTGTTCCAATAATCGGTGGTATCATCTTATCCGGCACTTTCGTGTTATATGTTTTGGTAACAGTCTGTTCCGTTGCACTGTTTTCCCATGCTGTCATTTTTGCTTTATAGCTGTCACTGTAAGTTTCTTTCGTGTCATACCGGTTAATCTTATAACCACCAATTCCCATAGCTACCGCCGATAAATCTTCCAAATTGATATTGATGTAACTTGTCTTCAATGCTCCGCACATTATTTTTGTCGGAGTTTCTGCAATCACAGTCTGACCCGGCACAAGCGTATTTACAGACACTTTATATTTTACGCGCGCACTTGTTATTACCTCCGTATCTGCAGCATTCATGGATGTCAGTGCATTATTATCTCTGTAATCATATACAATCAGACTGTAATCATCATTACCATTTACAACGCGGTCGAAATGATTATCCATCTTATCTCCGAGAACCTGCGCTGTTTTATCCCGGATATCTTTTGCTATACTCTGCGCCAATGCTGCTACGTCAGCATCTTCACCCCCAATATCATTTGTGGCATCTGTATCATAATTACTTCCATATTTATCTAACAAATCCTGAACAGCTTCAAAATATCCAGTATAAGTCTTTCCATTGTATGGAAAAGTTGTGGTAGACAGATTTAGCTCTCCTGTGACATCAACCGTTGCAGAATCTTCAAATCCCTCTGTCCTTATTGTCGTCTCACTTCCACCATAAGTAATACTGTTCACCTGTGAGGAACACGTTCCACATGGAAAAGCCATCTTACAGCCAATCAGTTCATATAACGCCGATTTTAAATCTGTAGCTTTTGTTATGGTTGTCAATCCGCTAAAATCTACTTTTGAAGAGGGATTATCACTGATCGAATTTGTCCACTCTCCCATATGCTTAAAATCTGCTGGAACACCATCCGCCCCTGCCGGTCCATAATATTCTTTCGATGCATCATTTACACCATCGTATTTCAACATTGTTCCTGTTGTATCCTGCTGTTGTGTATAAGACGGGTGTACTTCTAATTTTTTATCCACTTTACCATCCAGCCACGTTGGTAAATCCTTTGTAACCGTCATTGTCGTCACAACTTCAACTTCTTCATCGCCGGTTACCTGGATCAATTCTCTCTGATTTCCTTTTAAAATCTGCTTTGTGTTAAATGTAGTATCATCCGCAATACGGTTTATTTCTTTCAGGCAGCTATCTATTTCACTCTGTATTGCATCCCGGTCTTCCTGCGTATTTGTGTCATTATACGCCTGTATTGTTAACTCTCTTACACGCTGTAAAACACTATGCGTTTCCTCCAGTGCACCATCTGCAGTATCAATCAATGATATCCCATCCATAATATTATTTTTCCCTTTATTGAGACCTCTGATCTGCCAACGCATTTTTTCCGAAATTGATAATCCCGCCGCATCATCTGCTGAACGATTAATGCGATATCCCGATGATAAACGCTCCGTAGATTTGCTTTTATTTTTTGTATTTACATTCAACTGGCGATCTGTAAATTGTGATAAAAGATTATGCGCTAATACCTGCATATCCGCTACCTCCATGTAATATTTTCATACTGTATCCTTCAGTATGTATTCCACTTATCTTCTCATGTATAATTCATAAAATGCTATTTATAATATCAATATCGTACATATTAGCTATTTTCATTAGCCTTTTTTATAAAAAAAGCTATTATAATAGAAAATATTAGTAGCATTTCATATTTGGGAGGTTATGATTTCGGGGGATTATAATGACAAGACTAGCAGCACGCTTAAAAGAATTTCGAAAAATTAACCATTTTAATCAGGAGTATGTAGCTTCTTATCTTAACATAAGCAGACAGGCTTATTCTCATTATGAAACGGGACGTAACATTCCTCCTGCAGAATCTCTTATAAAGCTGGCGCAACTATATAATTTACCTACAGATGAATTTCTTTCGCTTATTGCGGCACCATCAACTAATATGCATACACCTGTGCAATCTTTTGACTATCTTGATGATTTTCTTAATTTTATTAATAAGCCTGAAAATCTCAATTACAAATATTTAAAGAAAAATGAAAAAATACTTCTTTATTTCTATCAAAAACTTTCTGTTGAAGATCAGGAAGATCTCATTGAATTTCTAAAAATTCGTACTTCACGTCGCAGAATCAATATTACTCCTTAAGATAAATATACGATTTTGTAACAAAGAGTCGCTTGCGACTCCTTCGCGCCCTGGCGGTGCTGTTTACAGCTAACTTCTTCTCTGTGAGATGCGCATCCCGCATGGAAAGCTTTTTCATTCATCGGATGTAATTTTCTATGAATGAAAAAAAGAGACATGATTAAATCATGTCTCTTTCCATACGTGCGCGAGAAGATTCGAACTCCCGACACCTTGGTCC
>ULXP01001235.1_pt1 | contig 11195 bp, 8 predicted proteins | sample 1961351 | NCBI WGS metagenome assembly ULXP01 (sample SAMEA4835840, study PRJEB28245) | human gut metagenome | biome: gut microbiome; material: fecal sample | place: Denmark | collected 2008 | reverse complement strand
TCTGCACACAGTTTGGCATTGACGGACAGACGGAAAATGCGCGTAAATTTCTGGATGCGGACGAGTACGAACTGCTGGAAGATTTTGAAAACAATCTGGAAAAAATCAAAGATGCGATTACCGGTCATGGCGGGCAAAAGCCGGTCGTAGATGATATGCCGTATGTGCTGGGGCTTGGGATGGATGTAGTGCTGAATCTGCATGACGAGTACAAAGCCATACTTGATATGTTTGAAAAGCAGCAGGTTACTTATCCAGTCAAAGCCTTCTTCGGGGAATTGTTAGAACGGCCGCGCCGCACCAAGGCGTATCCGATTGCACTGATTAATCAGAACATCAATCTGGATCAGCTGCTGGCGATCAACAACGCCATGAAATATCCGCTTGCCTACATACAGGGACCACCGGGCACGGGAAAAACAAATACGATTATTAACACAATAGTAACGGCGTTTTTTAACAATACGACCGTTTTATTTGCGTCCTACAATAACGTTCCAATCGACAATGTATTTGAGAAACTGACGCATCTTGAGTACCATGGACAGACCATTCCGTTTCCGGTACTGCGGCTTGGGAATATAGACAAAGTTAAAGCTGCAATCAGCTACATCAACCGCCTGCGCAATCAGGTGCAGACCGTAAAAATATTTACGTCCACGCTCGATAAGCGCAAGGATGACCGGGTTGACCGTGCAAAACGTCTTTCTGCGAGACTGAAAGAGTATGAGGAAATTCTGGATTTAAAGGAGCGGAAAGAGACACTTTCGCATCTCATGGAATACCAGGAACATATTAAAAATGCCATGAATCTGCTCCCGTTTCAGATGGACCTGCAGGGATACCAGATGCAGAGGCTCGATCAGAGAATCCACCAGATTGGCGAAATTTCTGATTCGGATGCCCTGCAGCTTCTCGACCGCAACGAAGAAGAATTTTATCAGTATTTATTTTATACGTCTGCGCGTTATATCAAGACACTCGAAGAACCCAAATATCAGGAACTGCGGGAGATTTTAGATTCTGGAGAAAATCCAGAGACACAGGCGCGGGCATTCAACAAATACATGCAGAAATCCGAAAATGTAAAGAAGCTGCAGCGTGTTTTTCCGGTTATTATCACTACCTGCATATCGGCACATAAGATCGGGGAACCGGAGCCGTTGTTTGACATGACTATTATGGACGAGGCCAGCCAGTGCAATGTTGCGATCTCTCTTGTCCCGATTATCCGTGGAGAGAAACTGATGCTTGTGGGAGATCCGCAGCAGCTGAATCCGGTTATTCTGCTCGGAGAACTGATCAACCGCAAGCTGCGACGGCGGTATCATGTGGCAGAGGAATATGATTACAGAAAGAATTCGATTTACAAAACGTATCTGGCATGTGATGCGGTGAGTGATGAAGTGCTTTTGCGCAGCCATTACCGCTGCAACAGAGAAATTATTGGATTTAACAATAAAAAATATTACAATTCCAAACTGCAGATCTGTTCAAAAAGCAAAGAGCCGGAGCCACTTGTCTATGTAGATGTAAAAAGTGACCGTGCCGGGATCAAAAATACATCTCCGGCGGAAGCAGACGAGGTCATTGCATACGCGAAGCAGAACACGGACAAAAGTATCGCGGTGATCACACCGTTTGTAAACCAGCGGGCACTGATCGAGCAGGCGATCAAAGAAAACCACCTCGAAAATTTAGTCTGTGGAACGGTGCATGCTTTTCAGGGAGATGAAAAGGATGTGGTGCTTTTTTCCACGGCACTGTCCGACCGCACCAATGTCGGTACCTATCAGTGGCTGAAAAACAATAAGGAACTGATCAATGTTGCAACCTCACGGGCGAAAGACAAACTTGTTCTGCTTGCAGACAGCAAAGAACTGGAGCGTCTGCATGCAGGACAGGCAGACGATGATCTTTATGAACTTGCGCAGTACATCAAAACCAACGGGAAGTCAGAGATCACGGAAAAACATATCAGTTCCCGTGCACTTGGCATCCAGCCGTTTTCTACCGCTACCGAAAATGCATTTCTCGAAAACCTGACGCATGCGCTCGAAAATATCTGGCTTTCCCAGAGTAAGTATGTGATCCACAAAGAAGTTGCCATATCGCAGGTGTTTCAGGACAACATGACATATGATGATCTGTTTTATATGGGGCGCTTTGATTTTGTTGTGTACGAAAAACAGGGAAAAAAGGAACTGCCGGTTCTGGCAATCGAACTTGACGGGAAAGAGCATTTTGAGGATGCGGTGGTGCAGGAGCGCGACCGGAAGAAAAATGCCATCTGTCAGGCACACAATATGGAGATTATACGGGTGGAAAATTCTTATGCCAGAAGGTATAATCATATTAAGGGAATTCTGATGGATTATTTTTCGAGGGTGCATTAAAAGAAAAATGCATTTTTTGTTATGAAAATATAGCAAATCCCAAAAATCAGTGCTAAAATATACACAATTCATCCGTGCAGAAATGCGGCCTTCGGGCTTTCACATGACACTTTTTTCGATAGCGTAGGCTTAGCGGTGTTATCATGTTGAAGCGGATGAATTTTTATGTTTACAGAAAAGGGAAACGTGTCAGTAAGGAGAAACTGGTGAAAAAACAAAAAGGAATGATCATCACTGCGGCCGTGTTACTTGCAGCCGCCGCAGTCGTAACCGGAAGCCGTCTGATCCGGCATCCGGAAAAATCAAACACAAAAAAGTCTGAGGTTGCGGATCAGGAGAACAGTGAAAAAGAACAGGATCACAGGACTTCAGGGACAGAACTGAGTGAGAAAAAACAAAACATGAACGAACCGGATCATACGCAGAAAGAACAAAGTGTTGAAAATGCGGACCGTACCGGGAAAAGTATCACAGAGGAAGCGTTCTATATTTCCAAAATCCCGGACGATATTTTTGAGAAGATGCAGGGAAAATCATACAAGGCAGACTGTACCGTACCGCGGGAAGATCTCCGCTATCTTCATGTGCTCCACATGGGGTTTGACGGTCAGACAAAAGAGGGAGAACTTGTGGTAAATAAAGCCATTGCAGAGGATGTCCTTGCCATTTTCAGGCAGTTGTATGAGGCAGAATATCCCATTGAAAAAGTCCGGCTGGTGGATGAATACGATGCGGATGATGAGGCATCCATGAGCGATAACAATTCCTCTGCGTTTAATTTCCGTTTCATTTCCCACACGACAAAAATCTCAAAACACGGTCTGGGCATGGCAGTTGATATCAATACGCTTTATAACCCATATGTAAAAACCGTCAACGGAAAGCTGTCGATTGAGCCTGCAAACGCAGAAGCATATGTTGACCGGAGTGGGAATTTTCCGCACAAGATTGATCACGATGATCTGTGTTACAAGCTTTTTACCAGATATGGATTTACCTGGGGCGGCGATTGGACACATTCGAAGGATTATCAGCATTTTGAAAAAGACTGATGGAAAGTTGTGGGGACATATAGAGAAAAAGATGTAATGTATGTCCCATAAGGGCAAACGGAGAGGTCAATCAGAAAAGCGTTGGTGGAAAAAATTTTCCTTGACATATCTGTACAGGGGAATATAATAATCATCGAAAAGAAAATATTGTTCACCGAAATTCGTTGATGAGAACAGCATCGTATCTTATCGTTATTTTCAGAGAGCCTGTGGGTGGTGCGAACAGGTAGTAGCCGGATATGGATGATCCTCTCTAAGAAGCGGGCTGAAAGCAGACAACTGTGAGTAAACTTTGCCGGTTTCCTCCGTTATGGGATAGCATATGTTGGTATGTGAAGTGTCACAGAGTTTTTCTGTGGAATCAGGGTGGTAACGCGGATTTTATTCGTCCCTTTCCAGAGTAGTATCTGGGAAGGGGCTTTTTTAATGTCTGAATTCGTTTTTCAGTGAACAGACCAAGGAGGAAAAGTTTATGAAAGCACTACAAAAACTCAGCAAATGGTTATCGGACTACACATCAATTGTGGTAATTGCAATTGCGGTAGTAACATTTATCGTTCCGGGAATGATGGGATGGGTAAACCATCAGTTATTTACCGATCCGGTTTCCAATAAGTTTACAAGTCAGTCAATCATCATCGGTATTATTATGTTCAGTATGGGTCTGACACTGACAACGCAGGATTTTAAGATTCTGGCACAGAGACCATTCGATATCTGTGTTGGTGCACTGGCACAGTATCTGATTATGCCGTTTCTGGCATTCGCACTGACGAAAGTGCTGCATCTTCCTGCCGGCATTGCACTGGGACTCATTCTGGTAGGTTGTTGTCCGGGTGGTGTGTCATCCAATATCATGTCGTATCTCTGTGGTGGAGATGTGGCATTTTCCGTAGGAATGACAACCGTATCCACGATTCTTTCCCCGATCATGACACCACTTATGGTTTCTCTTCTGGCAAGCGGAACCAATATTTCCATCAAGGCACTGCCAATGCTTGTTTCCATTGTGGAAACGGTTATTCTTCCGGTAGCACTGGGCTTCCTTTTAAACTATCTGCTGGGGAAAAAGAAAATGTTCAGTGAGTTACAGAAAATTATGCCGGGTGTGGCAGTACTGGGGCTGGCGTGTGTTGTCGGCGGTGTGGTATCTTCCCAGGGCGCGAAGTTCTTCCAGTCCGGAGCTGTAATCTTTGTAGCTGTTTTTCTTCACAATGGACTTGGTTATCTGCTTGGTTATGGAGCAGGAAAACTTGTTGGCATGAATACCGCCAAAAAGAGAACCATTGCCATCGAAGTTGGCATGCAGAATGCGGGACTGGCAACAAACCTTGCCACAACGACCGCACAGTTTTCCGCAACACCGGAGTCTGCGATCATCTGCGCAGTTTCCTGCACCTGGCATTCTATTTCCGGAACATTGCTTGCCGGCATGTTTGCAGCTTATGATAAACACAAACAGAAAAATGCATAAGTTTTTCTATTGACATAGACATGGGAATGATGTAACATAACGGTGTTATCTAACATAACAACGTTATGTTACATTTTTATTTACAGGGAGCGTACCATGGCAGGAAAGAAAATACATGACAGCGAGACGAAGATACACCTGATCCAATGTGCCAAAAAAGAATTTATGGAAAAAGGGTTTGTGGGGGCGTCTCTCCGCGGAATCTGCCAGAAGGCGGGTGTGACCACAGGGGCACTGTATTTTTTCTTTCAGGACAAGGACGATCTGTTCTGTGAGGTGGTAGGAAATTTTATGGATCGGCTCAATGAAATTCTGCGGGAGCATTTTTCTTTTGAAGTCAGGGAGATGGAGAGCGGCAAGGCAAAAGAGCATGATGACAGCAGCGATTTTGAAGCAGTCGCACAGGTTGTCCATGAACTGTACACCTACCGGGATGAAGTGCTTTTAGTGCTGACAAAAGCGCAGGGATCAAGTATGGAACGTATGCCGGACCGGTTGGTCGACCAGATGGATGAGCACAATGCATTTATCTGTGAAGCGATGTGCAAAGCTTACCATGTGCCGATGGTGGAACAAAGCGTTGTACACTGGATGTCCCATTCACAGATCGATATGTTTATATTTATGGTAACGCACATTGATGACGAGGAAGAAGCACTGCGGTTTGCGGAAAAAGGTGTAAAATATCTGCTGGCAGGCTGGTACGGACTCGTCAGACCGTAGGCTGTCCGCATGTTTTGACGGAAGGTCGGGAAAAGAAGCACAGATCGTCCGCGTTTGGACAAAAGGTTCAGAAAAGAAGCACAGGTCTTTCGCTTTTTGCGGGAGACCTAAAAAAAGAACCAGAGGTTAGATAAAACTAATATTAGTATGAAAAGTAAAACCAAAAGGAAAGGGAGTTTCTATGTCAGAAGAAGAAAAGAAGTTTTTGGAAATTGTAGATTTAAAGAAAGGATTCGGAAGCGGACAGACGCGTCAGGAAGTCCTGCGCGGCATGAATTTTTCCGTTGCAAAAGGGGAGTTCTGTGTGTTGTTAGGACCATCCGGTTCCGGAAAATCCACACTGCTCAATATCATCGGAGGCATTGATAACGCCGATTCCGGTTACATCAATATCAACGGCGATAAGTTAGAGGATATGAGTGAGAAAAAGCTGACACAGTACCGCAGAAAGCATCTCGGCTATGTATTCCAGATGTACAATCTGATTGGAAATCTAAACGTGAAGGAAAACATCGAAGTGGGAGCGTATCTGTCAGACAATGCGCTTGATATTGACGATCTGTTACATACGCTCGGACTTTACGAGCACCGCTACAAACTGCCGAACCAGTTGTCCGGAGGCCAGCAGCAGCGTGTTTCCATCGGCCGTGCAATTGTAAAAAATCCGGATATCCTGCTCTGCGATGAGCCAACGGGAGCACTTGACTACAATACTTCCAAGGAGATCTTAAAGCTGATTGAGGAGGTCAACAAAAAATACGGAAATACCATCATTATGGTTACACATAACGAGGCGATCAAAAATATGGCAGACCATGTGATCAAGCTCCGTGACGGTGCGGTGCGCCACAACGACATCAATACAAACAAGGTATCCGCAGAAGATCTGGAATGGTAAGGGGGCTGCTATGAAAAAGAAAAAAATCAAAAATCCCCTGATCAGGAGAATACCGAAAGAACTGATCGGGGACTGGAAAAAATATCTGGTTGTATTCCTGTTTCTTGTGCTCACGATCGGCTTTGTGTCCGGTATGTATGTGGCAAACGAGAGTATGATTACTTCGGCAAGCGAAGGCGTGACAAAATACAAACAGGAAGACGGTCATTTTGAGCTAAAAAAACAGGCAGATGCCACCTTGCTTTCGGCAATTGAGACCGGTGAAAAAGCGGATTTTAAGGCAACAAAGACAACATTGTATGAAAACTTTTTCCGAAATGAGGAAGAAGATTATAATAACGATGGGAAAAAGGATGGAACGATCCGCGTATTTGCAAAGACAAAGGATATCAACCTGGCATGTATGCTGCAGGGAAGTTTTCCACAGAAGGCGGATGAAATTGCCATTGACCGTATGCACGCCGACAATGTAGGAATAAAGGTGGGAGATACCGTCACAGTTTCCGGAGAGACTTATAAAGTTGTGGGACTGCTTGCGTATGCCAATTACTCCACCTTACATGAAAAGACCACAGATCTGATGTTTGATGCACTGAAATTTGATGTGGCAATGGTGACACAGGACGGTTTCGACCGGCTGCACAAGAGTATTCACTATACTTATGCATGGAAATATGAAACGGAGCCTGCGGATGAGGCCGGGGAAAAAACACGCTCTGATAATTTTATGCGTGCATTGCTCACACAGGTGGTTGTTGCGGACAATGAGCTCGAAGATTACACACCGAAATATGGAAATCCGGCGATCAATTTTGCAACCGATGATATGGGATCGGACAAAGCCATGGGAGGTGTGCTGCTGGATATCCTTGTGGTAATCATCGCATTTATCTTTGCCGTGACGATCAGCAATACGATTGCAAAAGAGTCCTCCGCGATCGGAACGCTGCGCGCGTCCGGTTACACGAAGGGAGAGCTGGTGCGGCACTATCTGTCCATGCCGGTTATTGTAACACTGCTGGCTGCGATTGTCGGAAATATACTCGGCTATACGGTGTTTAAAAATATTGTTGTGTCGATGTATTACAACAGTTACAGTCTGCCAACGTATTACACGATCTGGAATCCGGATGCATTCTTTAAGACCACGGTGGTTCCGGTGATCCTGATGCTGGTTGTCAACCTGATTGTGATCGTGCGCATGATGCAGCATACACCACTGCAGTTTCTGCGTCATGACCTGAAAAAGACAAAGAATAAAAAAGCCATGCGTCTGCCGGGATGGAGCTTTTTTGGCCGGTTCCGCCTGCGGATCATGTTCCAGAATGTCACAAATTACCTGATTTTATTTGTCGGTATTTTCTTTATCATGGTCATGCTGGCCATGGCAGTGGGCATGCCGGATACGCTTGATTATTATAAGAGCAACACGGATGGCATGATGTTTGCAAAATACCAGTATGTGCTTAAATCCTATGAGGATGACGATAATAAACGGATTACGACAGAAAATAAAGATGCGGAGAAGTTTGACATGACCTCACTCGTAAAAAAGAGTGATGTGCTTGATGAGGAGATCTCGGTATATGGAATCGCGGACAACAGCAACTATGTAAAGATCAAAAAGTTAAGTTCGCTCAAGAAAAATGAAGTTTATATTTCCACTTCGTTTGCTGACAAGTATGGACTTACCGTTGGCGATACGGTATCGCTGGATGAAAAGTATGAAAACAAATCTTACAAGTTTAAAGTTGCGGGATTTTATGACAAGTCCCAAAGTCTTGCGCTCTTTATGTCGATTGACAATTACGGAAAAGTATTTGACTTAAAGGAAAATGAATTCAGTGGATTTTTATCCGACAGCAGGATTACAGATATTGATGAGGAAAATATTGCAACGACCATTACGATAAGAGATATTACAAAGATGGCAGATCAGCTTGACCATTCGATGGGATCGTACATGAATTATTTCCAGATTCTTTGTATTCTTCTGGCTGCGGTTATGATCTATCTTCTGACGAAACTGATTATTGAGAAGAATGAAAATGCGATTTCCATGACAAAAATCCTTGGATACGAAAACAAAGAGATCGCGAGTCTGTATCTGCTTTCGACGAGTATTGTGGTTGTAATCGCGGATCTCATCAGTGTGATTCTTGGAACACTTGTTATGGCCGCGGCATGGCGGATGATGCTCTTTTCCTACAGCGGCTGGTTCGCTTTTCGCGTAACACCGATTGGTTATGCAAAAATGTTTGGATTTGTGCTGATCGGATATCTGATTGTTATGGTATTTGATTTCCAGAGAATCAAGAAGATTCCGATGGATCAGGCTTTGAAAAATGTAGAGTAAACAAAGAAAATAAAAAGAACTGGTACTTTGGAGAGGTACATAAAACGCCCCGGTAGTTGTAGCTGCCGGGGCGTTAATTTATGTAATGTGGGATTACGCCTGCTCACCAAGAGAGGTATTACGCAGTACCGCAAGAATGATGATAGCATATACCCCGCCGATCAGAGCGGTAATTAACTGTGTGACAGAAAATTGAAGCTGCAGGACATGTAACATTGGCTGCATTTTTGCCGGGAGCATATTCGGCAGAATGATAAGAGAAATCAAAATTCCCATAAACAGAGCCTTTAATACAGCGCCAATTACAATGGATACGGGCAAACCGGCTTTTTTACCAAATTTACTGCGGAGCAGGGCAACTGCCAGAACGAGAATGATATTTCCAATCATAATACATGGGAACATTGCAGGAATGGCTGCCATAATCGGGCTTCCGGTGATGAAAAAGGAAGTGATTGGAGTGATCACGCTTAAAATGATGCCACAGGCCAGACCAGCGTATACCGTGGTTAAAATCAGAGCGGCATTGATGATCGGGCCTGTGATGTATACATTCAGGTTTTTGAAAAACTGGCTGACAATGCAGATTGCGAGTAAAATTGCTGTAACGGTGATTTGTCTTGTTTTTAATTTCATAAATTTATCCTCCTAAAATTCGTATCATGGTAATGATACTCTTAAAGGCACTGAAATGCAACGACACGGGGATTTTATCTTGTGTTACCATAAAAAATGAGGTAGAGTAAAGACAGTGAAAAGATATTTTGCTCCTACAGGGGGATAAAAACTGTCGAATGTTTAGAAAGAGGAGTGTATATGAAAAAGGGGATAGTATTTCTAATTGTATTTTTGATGGTCATCAGTTTCCCGATATGCGGATATGCGAAGGGGAAGGAGAAAATTTATCTGGACTCTTCCTGGAAATATGCGGATCATGCCAGAATTACATCGGGCTATGCCGTTATGTACAAGGCGAAAAAGAACCGGAAGGACATTGTGATTGCAGTCAATGCGGGACATGGAACGAAAGGCGGTTCATCGGTAAAAACGCTGTGTCATCCGGATGGCTCTGCAAAGGTGACCGGAGGAACGACAGCGGCAGGCTCTGTGAAAGCAGTGGCGGTTTCAGATGGAATGGCATTTCGGGACGGAACGGCAGAACGTGATGTGACGCTTCGTATGGCACGGGTTCTGAAAAAGAAACTGCTGGCGGAGGGGTATGATGTGCTCATGGTCCGGGATGGAAAGGATGTGCAATTGGATAATGTGGCGCGCACGGTTATATGTAATAATGTAGCAGATTGTCATATTGCACTGCATTGGGACAGTGACGGACTTTCCTATGACAAAGGATGTTTTTATGCTTCTGTTCCGAAACAGCTGAAAAACCGAAAACCGGTTGCTTCTTATTGGAAAGAACATGATGCTCTGGGAAAAGCTTTGATTAAGGGATTGCGTTCTAAAAAAGTGAAAATAAGCGGGACAGGAGCTGCGGAGATTGACCTGACGCAGACTTCATACAGTACAATTCCTTCTGTTGATATTGAACTGGGCAACCAGTGCTCGGATCACAGTGACAAAAAAATGGAAAAATTAGCAGACGGATTACTGCGGGGAATCAATAGCTATGCGAAAAATACATTCATGTAGCGCCTTTAAGCAGTCTGTGAGATTTATATGAAATAAAAAATGGAGGTAGCATATGGAAACATGGTATTATGAAGTGGTCAGCATTGATGGAGATTATGCAAATTTAAAGCGGACAGATATTGAAAGTGATGATTTAAAACTTGTGGCGCGGGCATTGCTTCCGCCGGAGATTATGGAGGGAAGCAGACTCAAATATGAGCTGATGCAGTATGAAATCATAGCGTAGCTATTTGGAAAAGAGGTTTACACAATGGACGTAAGGAAAATGAGAAATGAGAAGCTGGGAGCGCGTGTTGTGGCGGCACTTAACTCCCGCAACATGGAAGCATATTATGTAGAGACAAAAGAAGAGGCTGTAAAGAAAGCACTCGAACTGATCCCGAAGGGCAGCAGTATCAACATGGGCGGTGCAACTTCTGTAAAGGAGTGTGGCCTTTACGATGCCATTTCCAATGGTGAGTATGAATTTTATGACCGGGATAAAGTAAAAACCCCGGAGGAAAAAGAGGAGATTGCGCGGAAAGCATTCAGCTCGGATTATTTTTTAGGCAGCGTCAACGCCATGAGCGAGGATGGAGTGTTTATCAATATCGATGGAAATGCCAATCGCGTGGCTGCGTATGCCTATGGACCAAAGCATGTTCTG
>ULXP01030792.1_pt1 | contig 11234 bp, 7 predicted proteins | sample 1961351 | NCBI WGS metagenome assembly ULXP01 (sample SAMEA4835840, study PRJEB28245) | human gut metagenome | biome: gut microbiome; material: fecal sample | place: Denmark | collected 2008 | reverse complement strand
CTGCAGCATACTTTGCAATGTGACAGGAATTGCTATTTTACACAACGATTTCAAAAACTTTGACATTATAATTTCCTCGTACTTTCCCTTTTTATTAAATCAACCGGTAACACGATTTCTGTCTTATATTCTGCTCCATCGCGCATTGCCTCCAGACATTCAATTGCCGCTTTCGCCCTTAAGCCAGCTTCCGGATGAATCGTTGTGAGGGAAGGATTGCTTTCCCTGCTTGCCATGTTATCATCAAAGCCGATGATCTGGATATCCTCTGGAATCCGAATGTTCTTTCCTTGTAAAAATCTCATAAACTCAAGTGCATAAAAATCGGACACTGCAAAAACAGCGGTAACATTGCTTTTTAACAATTGCATATAGTTATCCATGCAGATGAAATTATCTGCTATGCATAATGCTTTTTTATGTCCCAGTTCCTTTAAATATTTCCCGGCCTGATAGCCGCCGTCATAATGATCGATGACCAAATTTACTACCTTTGAGCATTTGTCGAAGTAGCCATCATACACTACAAACGATATCCTCATCTGATTTCTGAGGCTTTCATAATCAGCTTCACAAAATCCGATCAGAAATTGAAAGAAATCGGAATAAAGATGCCTTCCATGCTTGAAACAGATGGGAAAAATGAACGTATTTTGAAGGAGTTTATTGACGGTGACACGATTTATCAGCTGGTTTTAGAAGACAAGATGAAAACTGACTATATCGGGCAATTACATAGAATGTGTGAGCTATTATATGCTGCCAGTACAAATATTGATTATTTTCCAACGAATTTTGTTGTACATAACGAAGAAATATATTATGTTGATTTCGAGTGCAACGATTACATGGAAGAATGGAATTTTGAAAACTGGGGTGTAAAATACTGGTCAAAAACACCGGAATTCCTGCAGTATGTGAAAGAACATGATGAAGACAGATGTAAAGGAGACGGAGAAAGGTTACGAAGTAGCCGTTGATCTTCCGGGATTTAAGAAAGATGAGATCCAGCTTGAACTAAACGATGGTTACCTGACCATCAGTGCCGAGAAAGGTCTTGACAAGGAAGAGAAGAATAAGAAAGATAAATATATCAGACGTGAACGTTATAACGACAAAGATATAGAGGTTGTGTTTAAGGGTGAGAATTTTATCCGAAATGCAGTGTAGTAAACAAAATGAGTAATACAGAAAGCCAGTAGTGAAAAAGCTGCTGGCTTCTTCTATGGGCAGTAACGAAAATGAAAGAATTATGAAAAGGATATGGCGAAACAAAAGCCGTGTCCTTTTTTTGCTGGGAAATTGAACTCTATAAAAAAATATGATAATAAAATTTATATAAAAACCTAACTATATAATAAATAAAATATTGAAAAATAGGATAATACAGATTAAAAATTAGGATTTATAATAAATACACATAAAAATAAAACCTAACTTCCGCATAGTTGACGGAAACTATGGGAAAACGTAAAATGTTGAAAAGGGAATATTTGGTGGTAATTGCGATGAGTGACGGAACAAAAAAGGATAATAGATTTCCTCGGAAAACAAGAGAACTGATTCGAATTATAAAGAAAGCAGATGAGGAGGACAGACTTTATGAGACGGTAATGGAAGAACTGCAGCATCCTGTCAGTATGCCTGCGTTATGGGCATGCAGGGAGTATATCGATCAGCTGCGGGATGAGGTCTGCCATCAGGACGGGATGGAAAGTTATCTGCTCCTTTCGATCAGCGCTTTAATTGCAACCATGGAGGATGAGTTAGAAAAGGCAGAACAATATCTGGCACTGCTTGGAGAGACACCGGCACATATTGATGCCGGGCAGTGTAACGGAAAAGATTATATCCGTATGGCGACAGAAATCGTTATGCCTTATGTCAGTGATAATAAATTTTTTCATATCGCTGCGACTTTGACGGATATGAAACTTCCTGTGAAGAATCTTACCTTATCTGCAAGCCGGCCGAGCATCTTAAATGGGTTCAGGGATTTTACCAGGTATGGAAGGAAAATAGCAGAGAACAGGACAGCACTGCAGAAAACCATACAGACTTTGTATGGAGATAAAAGTAAAGGTGTCATCGATATTGCCCTTGCAGAATGGTATTACCAGGAAAATGATCCGTTTCATGCACTGCTGCTGATCACGGGGACGATTCCATTTATGGAAAATAAGCGGGATATCCAGTGTCTGTTTGTGGCGATGGCACTGCAGATGAAGATATTACTTTTAAACGGACAGATAAAAGCGGCGGAACCGTTGGTGGCACAGATCAAAACCCAGATTGAAAAATGGGGCTGGGAAGAGCTGATGAACAGTTTAAAAGCACTGACGGCATGGGCTGCCTGCTATGACGGAAACATGGATGTTGTTCAGGAATGGATGACGGGCAGCGCCCCGGATGAGACAAAACCCATTTACATGATGGATGTGTATGCATATCTTGTAAAGATCAGGTGCTATCTGTTTGCAGGAAAACATATGTTAGCGCTGGTGCTTGCAAAACGGATGCTTCATATATTAAAAAAATGTAACCGCTACATGGATATCTGTGAATGTCACATGATGATAGCGATCGCCTGCTATAAGGCGGACAGTATGGAGGATATGTGCGGGGAACTTGAACAGGCGATCCTGCTTGCAAAACGCTATCGCTATATCAGACTTCTTGCGGACGAAGGTGCCTACATGGAGAAAATGCTCCGTGTGTACCGGGAGAAAAAGGGATCGGACGATTTTACGGATCAGATCTTAGAGCTTGCTATGGATGTGGCAAAGAGACTTCCGGATTATATGAAGTCACCGGAGGAGTATGCGGTGGTACTGACACCGACAGAAAAAAAGGTATTAAAGCTGATGGTAGATGGACTTTCTTATGAACAGATAGGAGAAAAGCTGAACAAGAAAGTGGGAACCGTAAAGTATCACACTTCCGGGATATACCGGAAACTGGGTGTGAAAAACAGACAGCAGGCAGTGAAACGGGCTGCTCAGATTGAGTGGATGTAGGGCTGCGGAAAGGAGAGGTTTATGAGAGGAACAAAAGGAAGGAAAGTGAAGAAAAAAATAGCCATGGTTCTTGCGGCATTGATGATGATTTCGGGGATCGATGTATCGGGGGAAAACGTGGTAAAGGCGGCAGAGGAAACTACAGTAGCTGCTGTAGCAGAAAGTATGCCTCAAACGCTGACTGTAACAGAGAGCAGTGGTGACGATAAAGCAATTATCACAGAGGGCAAGTTACAGGATGATGGAATTGACAATAACGAAGCTGCAATATATCAAGGTGAAAACTGGTATTATGACAGTACAACAAATCAGCTTGTAATGAATAATGCATCCATTAAGAATATTCAGAGTAATAATGGTGACCTTACAGTTTTACTATATGGTGAAAATACAATAAGCGAAAACTTTTATTTTTACGTAGATGCCGAGAAGGAATACACACTGAAAATAAATGGCAACGATAATAAGGAAAGTCTGACAGTTACCGGTGAGATTAGTGATGGAAGTAGACTCACTACTCCATTTGGAACAATGAATCTGAATATTACAGATGCAACGATAAAGACTTCTTTGATTAATTGTAAGGGTAGTTTAGCCATAGAAAACAGTGAAGTTATCGGAAGTAGTGAGGACCGCGCAATTGATGTTGATGGTGTGACTATAACAAACAGTTATATTGAGGCAATATCTGATTCTTTTATGTCATTTGCCTATTCGGAAATTGTATGTATATCAGGTAGTCAGATTGTGATGGAAGGCGGAAAAGATGATTATGATGATAGCATTTTATATAATAATAAAACTTATAACTCTATTATCACACTGAAATGGAAAGAATCAGGTGCTACAGTTTCGAAAACAAATGTATATGGCATAGCATCATTAAAAAAAGATCTGACACTGGAAAGCACAGACAGCATCAATTTTTATGATGAGAATGCAAGAATTGCTAATATGGAGAGGTTCAGTGCCAAAGAGGGGGCTGGTGTTTTTATATATGATATAGAGCATGAGCATAATACCGATGGCGGTATTAAATATACATGGAAAAATGACAGTGAACATACGAAAGGATTAGTATGTAGAAACTGTCCGATTGCTTACGTCGCAGAAGTAACAGAAGCACATAGTCCGGATGAGAGTGGTCTCTGTGCATGCGACAAGGCATATCAGCCGGCAGTGCTTACAACAGACAAGTATGATATGGATAAGGACGGTGTATATGATAAGGTTTACGAAATCAGCAATGCAGATCAGCTATACTGGTTTGCGAATAAGATAAATAATGAGAATTATACATCCGGCAACATAAATGCTGTTCTTACAGCGGACATTGTTGTGAATGAAAATGTTCTGAAGTCTGATGGAACATTGAATGATGGATCATTTACGGATTGGACACCGATTGGAATGTGGGCTGGTGATGATAAGTATTATTCTTACTCGGGCATCTTTGATGGACAAAACCATACGATCAGTGGATTGTATTTGAATCAAATGGGAATGGCAGGTTGTGTAGGATTATTTGGTCATGTAGGAAGTGGGGGTAAGGTTTCCAATGTAAGAGTGCTGGATTCTTATTTTAGTGTAAATGGTGGTGTTGGAGGTGTATGCGGATATAATGATGGAACAATAACAAACTGTTATAATGCAGGTATGATCAATAAATTAACAGATGATTATGCGAATGACTTCGGAGGTGTGTGCGGATATAATACCGGAACAATCATAGACTGCTATAATACAGGCAATGTAAGTGGTGTTAATTATAATGGAGGTGTATGCGGAGATAATGATGGAACAATCATAAACTGTTATAATACAGGTGGTGTTAGTGGCGATTATCATGTTGGTGATATATGTGGAGATAATTATGGTGATACAGTAACAAACTGTTACTACCTGTCTGATACCGAAATTGATCATAAGGATGGAACAGTTGGAAAAACAAAGGAACAGTTTGCAAATGGCGAAGTTGCTTATCTCTTACAGGCTGACCGGACAGAAACGATCTGGGGACAGACCATCGGGACAGACCTCTATCCGGTATTAGGCGGTAAGAAAGTTTATCAGAATAGGGAATATGACAGCTGTGACGAAAGTGGAAATGTAGTCGCTTATCTTTATTCCAATGAACAGGAAAATAAATATACGCATACCCTGGTCAAGACGGATCGAAAAGCGGACTGTGTAACAGCAGGCGAGGATGAATACTGGACCTGCAGCGTATGCAGGAAGAGATTTAGTGATAAAGACGGGGAGAATGAAATCAGCAGTATTCCGGTGATTGATGCATTAGGGCATGATTTTGCAAAGGATTTTACAGTGGATGCAGAAGCAACATGCAAAAACGTTGGAAGTAAGTCGAGACACTGCATACGATGTGATGCTAAGACGGATGTAACAGAAATTCCAGCATCAGGTCATAATATGAAAAAAGTTCCTGCAAAAGAAGCTACCGAAAAAGGAACCGGAAATATCGAATATTATGTCTGCAGCGTCTGTCAGAAATATTTCTCAGATGAGGCAGCACAAAATGAGATCACAGACAAAACAAGCGTTATAATTCCGGTGAAAGAAGTGACACCGGCAGAGCAGCCGGGTACAGGATCTACAGAAAATCCGGAGCAGCCGGGCACGGAAACCACAGAAAACACCGACCAGTCGAAACCGGCTCCGAAAAAGAAAGGCACAAAATTTAAAGATGCTGCCGGTAATCAGTACAAAGTAACAGGTTCTGACCAAAAGAATCCGACCGTAGAATATGTCAAGCCAAAGAGCAATGCGAAGGGAAACGTAAAGATCCCTGCAACAGCCAGATACGCCGGAGTGACTTACAAAGTCACTTCGATCGCAGACAAGGCATTCCGCAACAATAAGAAAGTGACGAATATCACAGTCGGTACAAATGTGAAATCTATCGGCAGGAGCGCATTTGAAAAATGTACAAAATTAAAAACGGTCACAGTCGGCAAAAATGTCACGAAGATCGGCAAAAATGCGTTTGGCGGCTGTAAGAACTTAAAGACACTTACGATCAAGTCGGCAAGGCTGACGAAAAAAGGACTTGCGAGCGGTTCGTTTAAAGGGATCAGTAAGAAGACCGTGGTCAAAGTGCCGAAGGGTAAAGTGAAAGCATATAAGAAGCTGCTGCAGTCGAAGGGACTGGATAAGAAGGTGAAGGTAAAATAGGGATGTAATAGAACAGGGAGGCGAGTATGCATAAGAGAGAAACAATGGGGATTTCCCGATACCTGATGGCGTGGATGCTGTCTGTGCTGATGTTTTTCTTTGTGGCGGATATCACCGGATTTGAAAACATCACGGTGAAAGCGGAAGAGACGGCAAAGGTGATCGCGGTTACACAAAATGGAACAACAACCGAATATGCCAGCTTTGCGGAGTGGCGTCCGGATGGTTCCGTTGAAGACAGCTGCACGATCAAGCTGCTGGCAGATACTTCCACTACAGATATATTGAAATTCTCAGAAGGGACGTTTTATCTGGATCTGAACGGACATACGCTGGATGTAGGAAATAATGGCGTGTTTATTACAAGCAGCCCATCAACGAATGTGATCATTGAGGATAATTCCGGGAAAAAAAGTGGAAAATTGACAGGAAGCAATACTTCGTACAATACAGTGGCGATATATAGTGGAAGCTGCACGGTTAAGGATGGTGTGACAGTTGAGAATACCAGATATGGCTGTGCGATTTCGATGAATGGGGATGCACTTACGATAGAGGAAGGTGCCCGGCTTGAACAGAGGAATAATTATGGAAGCCTGTATGTGATCCGTGGCAGAACGGATATTAAGGGTGGCACATTGAAAGGACCTTTGCATGTGAGTGGTGAGGTCCATATTACCGGCGGAACGTTCCAAAGTGGAATCAAAATTGAAAATAACGGGATAAAAGCGGCAGACTGTATGGAAGAGGGATATTGTCTGAAGAAAGCGGATGGCAGTTATTATCTTGATATGGATACGAAAAACATTAACGAGAGTGTGACGGCAGCTGTGGCACCGGTTAAGGTTACAGGTCATCCGAAGTTTGCTCCCGAAGATGCGGTTGCACTCGTCGGATACAAAGACGCACCGCAGCTTACCGTGACTGCAGAGAAACAGGGTAATTTGGAGAGTGGAAATTTATCATATACCTGGTATCTGAGAAAGGCTCCGGAAGGAGGAAAAACAGAGGCAGACACAGCGATACCGGATTCCAACCGGTCTGTTTATCAGATTCCGACCGGACTTCCGGCAGGAACTTATACCTATTACTGCAGGGTAACATGCGGCAAATATTATGTCAATACACAGATCGCTGCATATACAGTATCGACGGGCAATGTGGGTGTTAAGATAGGAGAAGAGGAGACTGCTTATACGGCGATGCAGCCTGCACTTGCAGCAGTGGGGGAGGCTGTAAAAGCAGATACATCTGACGGCAGTCTGGATGTGGTCATAACCTTGAAAAATGATATTGAGGTAAATCAGTACAACACGGATGCAGTGAACTGGGTGGCAGAGGCATCCGGTAAGAAAAAAATAAATATTACGTTTGATTTGAATGGAAAGACCATTGGATACAAAGACGGTTCAAACTGGAAAACAGGAAATCTTACCTTAACGGTTTCCGGAGAAAATGCCGCAATTACTTTAAAGGATTCTTCTGCCGGTGAAAGCGGAAAACTAAAGGGAAGCCTTAATGTGCAGGATGGGGCAAAGTTAATAGTGGAAAACGGTGAATATGTTTCTGCATATATAAGAACGGGCTCCGAAGGTGTTTTTAAACAGGGTAAGTGTACATCGGAACTGCATCTGGGAGAAGCGTCGTCGCTCGAGAGTGAAGATGGAGCTGTTTGTGAGATTACAGATGGTTATTATCAATATGTAAATGCGTGTGCGGGTACAAAGCTTGCCATATCCGGAATCAATACGAAAATCAGTTCTTTGTATGTGCGCAGTAACAGTTTAGTGTCTAGAGGGTATGAAGGAAAGCGTGCCCGGGTAGAACTTTCCGGTGGAAGCTATGACAAAATTGGGATACAAACGAGAAGAAGAGATGAACTTCTGGATGAGACAAAGGGGTATGCGATTGCCGATATGCTCTCAACGGGGTATGATTTCTTTTATGTTGGAATGAAGAAAACCGTGTACCGGGCAGAACTGTATGCTGAAAATGTGGAAGTGCTTCCATCTGATACAAAAGAAGATCTGGGGCGGGCAGAAGTAGAACTCGTTTGTAATGGAACGGATAGCAGCTATTATGAAAACTGGCAGAGCGTGCTGGAATATTTATATTCCAACAGAACAGAAATTAAAGACTGCCGGACGGTAGATATCATACTGCGGAAAGATATCACATATTCCGGCAAATCCTCTAATGTTATCAGGTTTGGAAATGCGAAGGTAACACTGCGCTCAGGGGAAGGCGGACCTTATACGCTGACTGGAAATGGCGGAGAGCTGATGCTTGTGGGAGATGCCAATGATTTTCGAATAGAGGATATAAACCTGAAAGAATGCTATCTGCATTATTATGAAGGAAATTTTGCCGTGAAGGACGCTGTATTATCGAATGAGAACGGATATGCGCTTTTGGCAGGAAATGCTGATATGTCACAGACACTTACGTTGGAGAGCGGCGCAAAGATAACCTCCGGTTATTCATCTGCAACACTTGCCATGAATGGAAATGCCGTGCTGCGTGTGGAGTCCGGTGCAGTTGTGGAAAATACAAAAAACAGCGAGCGCGCGGTAGTTATTTATAATTCGACGAAAGCGATATTAGAAAAAGATATACAGATACAAAATTTCTTAACGTATAACGAGTTTGCCAAACTGGATCTTTATTGTAAGGAAGATATAATTCCTGCAGTGACAGGACCGGGGATCAAAAGAAAATGGTATCCACTCACGCTTCCAAAGAACTGTATTCTGTCGGAGAGTGAAAAGAATGTGACAAGCATTGATGATCAGCTGTTTGGCTGTGCAGAGAAGCAGATCGGTGTTGGGAAGGAGGTTTGTTCCTGGTATCCTACTGCAGAGGATACAACAGGTTCGCAAAACATACAAAGGATAACAGGCGGTAAATTTACCATGCCTGCTGTGAGTGCAACATTGCTGGGTCATAAACCGGATAAAGACAAAGAAGACGAGTGCGGCTGCTGTAATGAAATCATAACTGCAGAGGTCACAGTGGACGAAACCACAACTTATGATACATCGATAAAGACGGCTTTTAAGTATGCAAAAACACAGACTGGCAGTGTGATCCTGCTAAGGAATAATGACGCGGTTTTCTATGGTGAGAAATTAGAGATTACAGACGGAATCAGCCTGATTATCCCGGCAGGAAAGACATTGACCAATGATTCTGTCATTACAAATAATGGAACGATCATAATTGCAGATCCGGGCTGCTTTGCAGGAGGGGGCAGTTTGAAAGGAAATGGAACTTTCGAGATGAAACCTGATTTTGCGGAGGATGATATTACGGTTCCGATGGGACTTACATACACCGGAGATGATCTGACGGAAAGTGCCGGAGCAGCAATCTCTTTTGCAGAAAGCAAAAAGTCTGTCACAGTAATGAAAAAAGAGTTTTTTACGGATACGGCCGGATGGGATTATACGATTACGAGAGATGGTAAAGAGGCTGACGAGATAAGAAATGCAGGGGAATATATGGTGGTATATTCCAACGGTGACAGCGCAAAGTCCATTCAGAAGCCATTTACCGTCGCAAAAGCGGCAATCCCGACGGAGATGCCGGAAGATGCAGATGTTGCAAATGGCATTGTGACAGTCTGTGAGGCAGCCGGGATTGTATTGGGAAAGGATAGCGGCTGGTCCTTTGATGCGGATACACTTGCAAAAACAATTCCTGCCGGTGACAGCATCAAAGTGATGGCACACTATGTCGCGGCAGACAAAGAATGCTATGAGACGACTGACAAGGAAATTACCATCACAAGAGCAGCCTGTGAGGAAGACAAAACGGTACTTTATACAGGCGAAGGCGAGATGGCACCGACCTGTACCAAAGCAGGTACCGGTCATACGGAGTGCAGATTCTGTCATGCTGTAATGAATGGAAATATTTCCGTGGCAGCAGTCAGCCATTCATTGACGAATGTGCCTGCTAAAGAAGCAACCGAAACAGAGAATGGAAATACTGCGCATTATGTCTGCAGTGTCTGTCAGAAATATTTCTCAGATGAGGCAGCACAAAATGAGATCGCAGACAAAACAAGCGTTGTAATTCCGGCAAAAGAAGTGACACCGGCAGAACAGCCGGATACAGGATCTACAGAAAAGCCAGATCAGCCGGACACGGAAACCACAGAAAGCACCGGGCAGACGAAACCAACTCCGAAAAAGAAAGGAACCAGGTTCAAGAATGCCTCCGGCAGCCAGTACAAAGTAACAGGTTCTGACCAGAAGAATCCGACCGTAGAATACATCAAGCCAAAGAGCAGCGCAAAGGGAACCGTAAAGATTCCTGCATCTGTCAGATACGACGGAGTGACTTACAAAGTTACCTCGGTCGCAGACAAGGCATTCCGCAACAATAAGAAAGTGACGAATATCACAGTCGGTACAAATGTGAAATCTATCGGCAGGAGCGCATTTGAAAAATGTACAAAATTAAAAACGGTCACAGTCGGCAAAAATGTCACGAAGATCGGCAAAAATGCGTTTGGCAGCTGTAAGAACTTAAAGACACTTACAATCAAGTCGGCAAAGCTGACGAAGAAAGGGCTTGCGAGCGGTTCGTTTAAGGGAATCACGAAGAAGACCGTGGTCAAAGTGCCGAAGGGTAAAGTGAAAGCATATAAGAAGCTGCTGCAGTCAAAGGGGCTGGATAAGAAAGTCAAGGTAAAATAACAAAGTCAAGGCAAAACAGGAAAGTCAGGACGAAATAGAAAAGGAGATCACCCATGTTAAAAAAAATAACATGTGTGGTCTCTTTTTGTTATATCTTTTGCTGGAAAATGATGTTTCGTATGTTTACAATAAAGTATGAAATGTATGAGAACACGAGAGGAGATGGGAGGAAAAACATGCTTGCAGATAATATACAGTTACTTAGAAAACGGGCAGGAATGTCACAGGAGCAGTTAGCGGAACTGACGGAAACGAGCAGACAGACGGTCTCAAAATGGGAATCTGGAGTTTCCCATAGTTAAAGATACCACACCAAATATGA
>ULXP01042952.1_pt1 | contig 11265 bp, 6 predicted proteins | sample 1961351 | NCBI WGS metagenome assembly ULXP01 (sample SAMEA4835840, study PRJEB28245) | human gut metagenome | biome: gut microbiome; material: fecal sample | place: Denmark | collected 2008 | reverse complement strand
TTTGTTGCTCTGGATAATAAACATGTTGTAGGTTTTGTGCCGGTGGAGCACAAGAAGTATGAATGTGTCATCAACAACTATTATATTAAGGAAAGGAATGTTGACACGCTAAAATTGCTTCTGGAAAAGGTACTTGAGAAGCAGGGCGAGGAGGGTAGTCTGACGGCTGTTAGCTTTGTTGAAGATAGGGATGTCTTCAGCGAGCTGGGCTTTTTGGAAGACAAGGTATGGACCCGTTACGTGAAAATGAAGAAAAACAGATAATTATGGCTACACCCAAAAATGTGTATGAACTGGCGCAAGAACGTCTTGATGTGATTTTTAGGGAATTTGACACGATATGCGTCTCTTTTTCGGGAGGAAAAGATAGTGGAGTGTTGCTGAATTTGTGCATAGACTATATCCGCCGGAACCGGCTGAACCGTAAACTGTGTGTATTCCATATGGACTATGAGATACAGTACAGCATGACCATTGATTATGTGGACCGGGTATTGGAGGCGAATAAGGATATATTGGAGGTGTACCGTGTTTGTGTGCCTTTCCGTGTAACGACTTGTACGTCGATGTACCAGAGTTACTGGCGTCCGTGGCAGGAGGATTTGGAGGACATTTGGGTAAGGAAGATGCCGAAAGGCTGCCTCACTAAAGAGACGTTTCCTTTCTACACTCCCGAAATGTGGGATTATGAGTTCCAGATGCACTTTGCCAAATGGCTGCATGAGAAGAAGGATGGAGTGCGTGCCTGCTTTCTCATAGGCATCCGTACGCAAGAGAGTTTTAACCGCTGGCGCAGCATCCATCTGAACCGGAAGTATCAGATGTACCACAATTACCGCTGGACCTCGAAGATAGGCAATGACATTTTCAATGCTTATCCCATTTATGATTGGAAGACGACGGATATCTGGACGGCCAATGGCAAATTCGGCTTTGACTATAACCATTTGTATGACCTATATTATAAAGCCGGAGTCAATATCGAACGCCAGCGTGTGGCAAGCCCTTTTCTTTGTGAGGCACAAGAGAGCCTGAAGCTGTATCGTGTCATCGACCCGAATACTTGGGGAAGAATGATAGGGCGGGTCAACGGGGTGAACTTTACCGGTATTTACGGAGGGACGCGTGCTATGGGGTGGCAGACGGTCCGACTGCCCGAAGGGTATACGTGGAAAGGCTTTATGCAGTTCCTGCTTTCCACCTTGCCGGAAGAGACCCGGAGGAACTACTTGAAAAAGCTTACCGTCAGCATTGAATTCTGGCGTACAAAAGGGGGGTGTCTGGCTGACGAGACCATCCAGAAGCTGAGGGATGCAGGAGTGTCCATTGAAGTGATAAATATCACGAATTACAAGACAAACAAGAAGCCGGTGCGCATGGATTATCTGGATGATATTGACATCGCGGAATTCCGGGAAATTCCCACTTATAAGCGGATGTGCATATGCATCCTGAAGAATGACCATGCCTGCAAGTACATGGGTTTTGCCTTGAACAAGGAAGAGGCATACAAAAGAGACAAGATAATGGAACAATTCAAAAATATGATGTTATGAGCGTAGATAAAAGTCCGGTATATAACGTAAGGGCAATTCCAATAGAGAAAATACAAGCAAACGATTACAATCCGAATGTAGTGGCACCGCCCGAAATGAAGCTTCTGGAGCTTTCCATCTGGGAAGATGGTTTCACCATGCCTTGTGTCTGTTACTATGATGAGGAAGAGGATAACTACATCCTGGTGGACGGTTACCACCGTTATCAGGTGTTGAAGACATCCAAAAGAATTTATCAGCGCGAAAACGGGTTGCTTCCCGTGGTCGTGATTGACAAGGAACTTTCCAACCGTATGGCGTCCACTATCCGTCATAATCGTGCCCGTGGTACGCATAATATCGAGTTGATGTGCCATATTGTTGCGGAATTGGACAGAGCCGGTATGTCTGATGAATGGATAATGAAGAATATCGGAATGGATCGCGACGAAGTGTTGCGTTTAAAGCAAATTTCGGGTCTGGCAGACTTGTTTGCGAACAAGAACTTCAGCATTCCGGATAAGAAAGAAGAGTATGTGGCGGATAAATAAATGAATATTTCAGGGGTGGATTTTTTAATCTGCCTCTTTATATTCATTAACAAGTGAAATATTTCGTTGCAAACTTGCATAATTTAGTCAAATCGCCTACATTTGTCAGCATCAAAACAAACAGAATAGGTCCTATGTGCTTTAAGGCACTATAAAAAACATTACATGAAGAAAATTTTGGTTAGTGGCGGTGCTGGTTTTATAGGTTCTCATCTTTGTACCCGATTGATAAACGACGGGCATCAGGTGATTTGTCTGGATAATCTTTTCACCGGTTCGGAAGGAAATATCACTCATCTGAAGAGCAATCCCCGCTTTGAATTTGTACTGCATGATGTGGAAACCCCTTATGAGGCAGATGTGGACGAAATCTATAATCTGGCTTGTCCTGCTTCTCCCATCCACTACCAATATGATGCCATTAAAACCATCAAGACTTCTGTATTGGGCGCCATCAATATGCTGGGACTGGCCAAAAAGACGAATGCCAAGATATTGCAGGCTTCTACCAGCGAAGTGTACGGTGACCCCGTTATTCATCCCCAAGTGGAAAGTTATTGGGGAAATGTAAATCCAATTGGCCTCCGTTCTTGTTATGATGAAGGGAAGCGTTGTGCCGAGACATTGTTTATGGACTATCACCGCCAGAATGGAGTGCGGATCAAGATTATCCGTATATTCAATACGTACGGTCCTCGGATGTTGCCGAATGACGGACGGGTGGTTTCCAATTTCGTGGTTCAAGCATTGCAGAACCAGGATATTACAATATACGGTTCGGGTAATCAGACGCGAAGTTTCCAATATGTAGATGACTGTATAGAAGGTATGGTGCGGATGATGAACACGGAGGACGATTTTATCGGTCCGGTAAACTTGGGAAATCCGAATGAATTCTCCATATTGGAACTGGCGGAAAAGGTCATTAGGCTGACGAATTCCAAGTCGAAACTGATTTTCAAGCCACTGCCTCATGATGATCCCAAACAGCGTCAGCCGGACATCACTCTGGCAAAGGAAAAGTTGGGCTGGGAACCGACTATAGAGCTGGAAGAGGGTTTACAGTATATAATAGAGTATTTTAAGGAATATCGTTCCTAACTAAATAGTAATTTTGATAACGGGAAAAACAATATAGAAAGATGAACATGGAAATAAATCCTTCCGAATACAAGATTCTCATCGTTGACGATGTGATGTCAAACGTTTTATTGTTGAAAGTGCTTTTGACAAATGAGAAATTCGCGATTGCTACTGCAAGTAACGGGCGGCAAGCGTTGGAACAGGTGGAAAAGGAAAATCCTGATTTGGTTTTGCTTGACGTAATGATGCCGGACATGAGTGGTTTTGAAGTAGCTCAACATTTAAAGTCAAATCCGAATACAGCTGATATTCCAATCATCTTTCTGACCGCACTGAATAGTACGGCAGATATTGTGAAGGGGTTTCAGGTTGGCGCGAATGACTTCATCTCTAAGCCTTTCAATAAGGAGGAATTGATTATCCGTGTTACCCACCAAATATCTTTGGTAGCTGCCAAACGGTTGATTTTGAGTAAGACGGAAGAACTGCAACGTACTATTGCCGGGCGTGACAAGCTTTATTCGGTGATTGCCCATGACTTACGTTCTCCGATGGGATCCATCAAAATGGTGCTGAATATGCTGATATTGAACTTGCCATCTGAGAAAATTGGCGCCGAAATGTACGAGCTTCTGACGATGGCTAATCAGACTACGGAGGATGTGTTTTCATTGCTGGATAACCTGCTGAAATGGACAAAGAGTCAAATCGGTAAGTTGAACGTGGTTTATCAGGATGTGGACCTCGTCGAAGTGACAGACGGTGTCATTGAGATTTTCAGTATGGTGGCAAGCCTGAAGAAGATAAGAATCCGCGAGATGAAACCGGAAAAAATGATGGTCAACGCTGATATTGACATGCTGAAGACAGTGGTCCGTAACTTGTTGAGTAATGCCATTAAGTTCAGTAAGGAGAACTCAGAGGTACTGGTGAAGATGGAGGAAGTAGATGGTATGGCAGTTGTCAGCGTCCAGGATTATGGCTGTGGCATCAGCGAGGAGGGGCAGAAGAAGTTGTTGCATACTGATACGCATTTCAGCACGTTCGGCACGAACAACGAAGAAGGCTCGGGACTGGGCTTGTTGCTATGCAAGGATTTTGTCGTGAAGAATGGCGGTAAACTGTGGTTTACTTCCAAGGAAGGCGAAGGCTCCATATTCAGCTTCTCTATTCCGGTGAAGAAGTGATAACGAAGAAAATAGAACGGATGGTCCGTTGAAAAGTAAAACAGACCATCCGTCAGACTCAAATAGACCGTCTGTTACGGTCGTACAGACCATCTGTTTCTTATGAACGGATGGTCTGTTTTTTATCTCTTACACAGACTGCGGAAATCGCAATATTCACATTTCCGGGTATCCTCTGTTTGGCTGAATGTTTCTTCTTGGCTGAATATCTCCTGCAGGAGTCCGTGCAGCCGTTCGCGAAACTCGTCTTCGAAGAAAGCGAAGTTGTTGACCGGTACCTTGGGTTGTCGTGGCGCTCCCATTTCGATGACCGGGGAGTAGCTTTCGGAAGCTGCCCGGTGGATGTAGAGCAGGGAAGGGGCTACCTTCAGCGATTGCTTGCGGCAGAGGATGGCGGCGTACAGAAACGTCTGGAAAATATAGTTGGGACGGTTGTCGGCGGGAGTAAACAGTTGTTCTATATTTTCGGGAGTCTTGGGAGTACCGCCTGTCTTGTAGTCCACGATACGTAGCGTGTCTCCTTTGCTGTCCAGGCGGTCGATGGTACCGCCTATCTGTAAGGCAAGCTTTCCTTGCGGAGTATCTATTTCCATCATTTCTCTGACGTCCTGTTCCATGCCCTCCATACGGAACGGGGCGTATTGCAGGTCATTGCGCAGGAGCTGGCGCAGGTAAGAGGCGATGACTTTGGAATGGATGAGCTGCGTACCGTTATACTCCGGTTGCTCCGTAAGGGGCACATGGAAGAACTTTTCTTTGAAAGCATTGTCCACATAGGCTTGCAGGCGAACATCGTCTTTCAGTAATTGTTCCAGGTCGTCTTTACGTATCTCCCGTCCGTTGGCTGTCAGTTCGTTGTACACCAGTTCGGCGGAACGGTGGAAGATGGTGCCGAAGAGGGCGGAGTCTATCTCGGCGCTTACTTCATCGGGAGCTTTCAGGCCGGCTACGTATCGGTAGTAGAATTTCAGGCGGCAGTCCAGATAGGCATTGAGGGCAGAGGGGGAGAAGAACGCTTTGGGACGTTGGTGGATGTTGTAGGCGTCGAACATCTGTTGCAACATCTCCGGTGTCTTGTGAATCTCAATTTCCCGGGCTTGCTGTGGAGATTGTCCGGCTTCAAGGTACTCAAGGGAGATGTTGTGCGGCGACTCTACCAGGAATTGCAGCATGAAGCGGGACATTTCCCCGCGGTTCAGTCCGTCCGAAGAGGTGTTATATAATAAGGTGACGTTTTCTGCCCGTTGGATGAGGCGGTAGAAGTAGTAGGCATAGACGGCATTCTTGTGCTCTATGGTGGTCATGCCGAAGGCTTTCCTCAGGTTGTAGGGGATGAAGGAGGACTCGCCTCCGGCTTTGGGCAATTGCCCTTCGTTGAGGGAGAGCATGATGAGGTTGCGGAAGTCGAGGTTACGCGTTTCCAGCACACCCATTACTTGCATGCCGATGGCGGGCTCTCCGTGGAAGGGGATGTTGGCAGAGGTAAGCAGCCGGTTCAGCAGTCGCTTCAGCGTGTCTGTGCGCACGCCACTCAGTTCGCCGGTCTCTATCAGACTGAGCAGGCGATTGACGAGGGTGTAGCTTTTGAACAGAGACTCGCGGTACAGCTGGTTGAAGATGTCTTCCACGTCTTTTTCCTGGCGGTAGAGGACGACCACTTCGCGAAGCAGTTCGGTGAGGTAGCTGCATAGGGCGGCAATGCCGTTCTGTGGTGTAAAGACTTGTTCAAGAAATGCGTCCTGCTTCAGCTCCGAGGGAAGGGGATAGAAGCGGTTGTCCTGCGTAAGCCGTCTTTCCAGTACTTCGGCATGGGAGGAAAGCTGCCGGGTATAAGGATGTTTCAGCAGGGTGAGTACGGTCTCGTAAGTATATCGTCCGGTACCTGCATGGTAGCCGGTAGTCTGTAGCTCTACAAGGGCGTTGATAAAACTGTACACCGGAGTTTGGGCAAGGGGAAATCCCATTGTGATGTTGACGTTCTTTACCTCTGCCGGAATGGAGTGGAGGACGGGAAGCAGTAGGGATTCGTTGCAAAGGACAACGGCAGTGTCTTTGAATGAAGAAGGGGTTCTTAATTCTTCATTCCCCCTAATCCATTGCGGCAAGTAGCGGGCTTGTGCATTTTCGGTAGAAGCGGAGATAAAGCGTACGTTCTTGGGTTTCCGCAGTACATCAAAAGAAGTTTCGGGCAGTTGGTTGGGAAACAGCTTTAGGTTGCGGAGGATGAATTCGCCTGCTTCGTGGGTATAGGGCGGCTTTTGCTCAAGGGGAAGACGGGTGTAGAACACGTCGTAATCCCAATAGAACATTGCTTTTCCGGCATCCTGCAAGAGCTGGAAGAAACGGGTTTCTACTCTATTCAGCACGTTGAAGCCGACAAATACATAGCGGTCGTAGCGCAGTCGGTCGGTGTCGAGTTGCTCCATGACATTGCGGTACATCATGCCTTCGTAGGCGATGCCCAGTTCTGTAAGATTGCGGCGGTAGTGGCGGTAGATGTCGCCCAGTTTATCCCAGAGGGAGATGAATTTGGCTTTCAGCTCCGTGCGCTTTTCTATGGAAAAGTTCTGGAAGAACTGGCGGATGGCTTCTTCTTGTTCTTGGTCGAGGAAGTCGTAATTGTCCATAATGTTCTTCAGTTCTTGCAGGTTGCTGAAGAGTTTGTCGGCATCTACAAGGTTTTTGTCTACGTCATCGAAATCGCTGATGAGCAGTTCTCCCCAGAAGTAGAAGTCATCCAGAGTTTCTTCGCTGCGGGTCTCTTCGCGGAACACCTTATACAGTTCGCATACCAGGCGGATAGGGTCACCGGACTTCAATGGAGAGAGTTGCCGGAACAGTTCGCTGATGCTGACGTAGGCAGGCGACCACAAAGGGCGGTCCGTTTCAGCTGCCAGATATTCGTTGAAGAACAGACTGGCACGTTTGTTGGGGAAAACGATGGCGGTGCGCGAGAGGTCGTTTCCTATTTTGGCGTAAAGGTCGCGGGCGACCAGTTGGAGGAATGTTTCCATGATTTAGTTGATAATTGATAATTAATAGTGGATGGGGAGTGAGTTATACCGGTTCTATGTTGTTCTCCTCTACATACCACAAGTAACCCCGTATATTTTCTGCGACATACCCCATGCGGACCAGCAGTTGCATGTATCCCTGCACCTGCTTGTTGTACTTCTTGTTTGGCTTTCCGAACTTGAAGTCCACCACTACGATTTCTTCGCCACGCATCATCACGCGGTCCGGGCGGCGTGTCCGCAGTTCACCGTTTTCCTGCCAGATGATGTCGCATTCATTGAATAGCTGCCACGTTCCTGAATACCAGTCCTTGACTTGAGGCAGGGAGAAAGCGCGTTGGGTGAGATTGCGTATTTCTTCTTCCGTCTCACTCCGTCCAATCACACCTTCAAAGACGAGCTGGCTGATGGCATTGTCAATGTCTTCTTCGGTTTCGATAGCGGAGAATAGGGTATGCAGCAAACGTCCCCGGTTGATGAAACGCCAGCTGGACTCTGCTTCGTCTACTCCTGCTATGAAGTCTGCCGAACGGTTGGATTGCCGGAACTCGATGTCGTGGAGCATACTCTCCATGTGGACGGGCAGTTTGACCGGCTTTTGCGAAAGTCTGTTGACCGGTTGCTGTTCATAAACCTCAGGTTTACGTTCGCAGTATAGAGGTTTACGTTCGCAGCATAGAGGTTTGGCTTCGTCATCAGCAGGGTTGTCTGCGTCATGCTGTGAGACGGGGACGGAGGAGGGACAAATCCTGCCGTTCTCGTATATGGCAGCCTCTTCGTCCCAACTGCCTGCTCCGTCTTTGGCTATGCGGGGCAGGGTGTTGGCAAGGAGTTCGGACATGGTTCCCTTCTGTTCCTTCCGGCTCCAGAGGATGAGGTTCTTGCCGGCACGGGTAAAGGCCACGTACAGCAGATTCAGATTGTCCACCCACAGCTGAAGACGTTCGTGCAGATAGTCCTGCCGGTATATGGATTCCGCCATGGTGGTGGAATAGTTCACCGGCACTAAGCTGATGGCATTATAAGGCTCTTCCGGTGGGACGCACCACACCAGCTGGTTGTTGGTTTCGTTCTCCAGCTTCCAGTCGCAGAAGGGAATCAGTACGGTATGGAATTCCAGTCCTTTGGACTTGTGGATGGAGAAGATGCGTATGCCGTCCATCTCACCGCTGGGGATGGTTTTGCTGCAAAGGGTTTCGTCCCAGTAGCGGATGAAGCTGTCCAGTTCGGAAGAATTGCTTTGCAGATACTCCGTCACAGCATCGAAGAAGGAGAAGAGGTAGGCATCCTGCTTTTCAATGCGGCTCATGCCGAAGATGCTGAACAGTTCTTCCAGTAACTCATACAAAGGCATCAGGCGCAGCGTTTCCCGTCGGGAGGTAAAGGCTTCGGGAAGGGGAGTGGCTGTTGTGAATTTCGGTTGCTCGTCATTTGTCATTTGTAATTTGTAATTCTCCATCAGTGCAGCCTCCGCAATCCTGTTCTCCGGATTCGATAGGCAGCGCAGGGCATCCATCAGCATGCAGATGGCAAGGGAGGCATCCAGACGGAAAGCTTCGTCGGACACGACAGAGAGATGCAGTTCTTTGTCGAAATAGTCGGCTATCGGTGGGATATTCTTGTTCTTGCGGACAAGGATGGTGATGTCATTCAGTGTTACGCCCTCTTCCAGTAGCCGCTGTACTTCTTCTCCTAAGGCGAGAAGGGTCTGCTCTGTATAGTTGTGTTCATCGTCCGGTTCAAGGAAGGCAGCTTTTACGTAGCCGTACTCCGTGTTCTTGGGCGATTCCTGCACTACGTCGGCATAAGCGCGTTTTAGGGGTAGGCAGTCCTCTTTCAGTTCGTTCAGGTGTAGCGCATTGAGGTAGTCTATGGCAGCGGTAAATACTTGGTTGTTGAAACGGATAATGTTAGTTTCGCTACGTCGGTTTGTTTTTAGGGTTTCCACACGGACGGGGAAGTTGTTTAATGGAGAACTTGATTCTCTATTCTCCATTTTCAATTCTTCATTGCCTAAACTATTCAGTATTCCCCAGTCCCCGTTCCGCCAGCGGTAGATGGACTGCTTCACATCTCCCACAATCAGACTGTCGGCTCCTTGCGAAAGTCCTTCGAGCAACAGCAGACGGAAGTTGTCCCATTGCATGCGGCTGGTGTCCTGGAATTCGTCAATCATGACGTTGCGTATGTTGGCGCCGATTTTCTCGAAGACGAACGAAGAGTCACCCTCGCGCACCAATTTGTGCAGCAGGGCGTTGGTGTCCGAAAGTAGAAAGCGGTTGTGCTCCCGGTTTAGCGTGCGTACCTCTTCGTCGATATGATTGAGAAGTTGCAGTTTGTTGAGGTGCTGGAGCGAGAGGCGGCAACTGTTCAAGGTACGGTTGCGTTGCGGACGCATTCTTTCGGCTTCCTGCAGTAGAGGCATCAGGCTGGTTTCTGCCAGACAGATGATGTCGTCCTTCCGTGAGGATGTTTTCGTTGCCCAGTTTTTTGCATCTGCCAAGCTGTTTTGCAGGGTGGCGTTCAGCACATCCTTGTCAGACAGTCTGCCGTCGCGCAGTTTGCGGAAGTAACTGCCGATGCCTCGGGCACCTCCTTTCAAGTCTTCGGGAGTGAGGGCATGCCCTTCCAGTTCGCCTTCAAACTGGTCGTAGAAACTTTTCATCTGTTCCAGAGCCTCGGTTTCCATATCGCGCAGCACATCCCGGTAGAGTTTCAACGTGTTCGGAGTACGAAGGCATTGCCGTAGTTTTTCGCCGCGTTCTATGTAGCTTTCATCGAAGATGTTTCGTCCGAAACTTTTCACCTCATTCGATACGTTCCAGCGTTTGTCGTCGCGGATGCGCTCGTCGATGTAGTCCAGGAGCCATGCCAGCACGGGAGAAGTGGGGGTAAGCTTCTCGATGAGGCTGTCTACGGCATCACTCAGCACTTCACTGTTGTTCAGCTCTATGTTCAGGTTAGGACTCAGTTCCAGTTCGCGGGCAAGGTTGCGCATCACAGATTGAAAAAAGGAGTCGATGGTTTCCACGCGGAAACGGCTGTAGTCATGCAGCATGTATTGCAGTGCCATGCCGGCCCGTTGACGAATCTCCCCGTCCGTCAATCTGTCCCCGCCTTCTTCTTTAATTTTTAATTTATAATTTTTAATTCTCTCCAAGTATGCTTCGGAAGAAGGTGCTCCCTTCCAGATACCGTAAAGCTGTGTCAGTATGCGCTCCTTCATCTCTGCCGTAGCCTTGTTGGTGAAGGTTACGGCAAGTATCTGCCGGTAGGCGCGTGGATTGATTATCAAATGCTTGATGTATTCCACAGCCAGCGTAAAGGTCTTGCCTGAGCCGGCAGAGGCTTTGTATACTAATAATTCCATGTAAATTGCTGCATTGAGTATGTATCTGCAAACGTACACAAAAATAATGAGAAAAATAAATGCTTCCCTGCTTTCTCTTATAGAAAGAAGTGGGAAGCATCCATTATTGAGGGGCTATGTGTAGGGGCTGTGCTACATTACCGGCGTCTGGAAAAGAAATACAAATCCTTTGCTGTCTTTCAAATCCTTTATGGCATCTCCGGCATAGATTTCTCCGTTTGTCAGTGAGAGTTTCTTGATTCCTGCATTCGGGCTAAAATCGATTTTCTTCAGGTCGAGCCAGAACAAGTTAGGGGTCAGTGTGGACTCAAAATAATATACTTTGTTCTTCTGGTCGGATACAGAACGCCAACGGGTGGAGGAGATATGGGGCTTGTCCGGTGTGGTGATACCGAACGGTACAGAAACATTGCGCATTACGCTCAATACACTGGATACAGCAATCTTTGCATCCGCTGTTTGCGGAATGGCATTGATGTAGAACGATGCGCGTACAAAGCGGTCACTGGAGCGGTTGGTTCCCGG
>ULXP01003394.1_pt1 | contig 11266 bp, 11 predicted proteins | sample 1961351 | NCBI WGS metagenome assembly ULXP01 (sample SAMEA4835840, study PRJEB28245) | human gut metagenome | biome: gut microbiome; material: fecal sample | place: Denmark | collected 2008 | reverse complement strand
CCGTGGGAAGCCCCTGCTGTGTGGGGAAAGCAAGGTTTCGGTGGCAATGCTGCGGACACCCTGCGCTTTCTGACGGAACAGGTCGTTCCCACGCTGAAGCAGCAGTTTCGTCTCCCGGAAAACGTCAAAATCATTCTAGGCGGCTACTCGCTGGCGGGATTGTTTGCGTTGTGGGCATCCACCCAGACAAATCTGTTCTATGGTATCGCTGCCGCATCCCCCTCTGTGTGGTTTCCGGGCTGGATGGAGTTTGAACAGCAGCACCCGATACAGGCACAGCACGTTTATCTGAGCCTTGGCGACAAGGAAGAGCACACGAAAAACGCCGTCATGGCTGCGGTAGGAGATAGCATCTGCACCCTGCACAGCCGACTTGCAGAGCGTGGCACAGACTGCACCCTTGAATGGAACAGCGGCGGGCACTTTAAGGACGCTGATTTGCGTACCGCGAAAGCCTTTCGGTGGACGATGGAGGAACACACATGACCATTCGCGTTTGCGAAGCAATGAACGCCCCAGTGGGGCGTTTAAGCGACAGAACGGTTTGCGAAGCAAATGGAGAGGTCTTGCCCCGACAAGTTCTGATCGATGCAGACGGCTGTCCGGTCGTCGATCTGACGTTGCAGATTGCAAAGCGGTTTGGCGTTCCGGTCATCATCCTGTGCGACACCGCTCACCAACTCGAACGGGAAGGTGCGCAGACGCTGGTGTTCGATAAAGGGGCAGACAGCGTGGACTTTGCCCTCGTCAACCGGGTGAAGCCGGGGGATGTGGTCGTAACACAGGACTACGGGCTTGCGAGTATGTGCCTTGCCAAATGCGCCCGCGTGCTGAACCAAAATGGCCTGGAATACACAGCCGATAATATAGACGCTCTCATGCTGCGGCGGTATGAAAACAAAAAGCTCCTCCGTGCCGGAAAGCACCCCAAGGGGAGCCCAAAGCGGACGAAGGAGCAGGATGTCAGGTTTGCGGATACGCTTGAGAAGATCTTGAACTGCAACCATTGACACATACTTTTGAAAGGCTGGAGAACCAAAAAAGCACCAGCCTAAGCTGATGCTTTTTATTGGCGGAGATGGTGGATATTCTCCCGCGGGCTAAGCAACAGCAACGGGTTGCGTTTGCTGATTTTTCCGCAGCCCCTTGGCAGGGCTTTGAAAAATCAGAACGCTGCCCCAACAACTCCTCCCTGTTTCTGCCACAGGCAGCGGTCGTCGTCGTTGCACTGGGCTGATTGCTTGCGGTCTGCGGACCGCCGCCCTGTTCTCATCCTCACCATCTTAGCCGCAAAAAAAGCACCAGCCTGAGCCGGTGCTTTTTGTTGGCGGAGATGGTGGGATTCGAACCCACGTGCCCGATTAAGGACAAAACGATTTCGAGTCGTTCTCGTTACGACCGCTTCGATACATCTCCATAATAAACCTTATACAGTATAACAAAAAAGCCTGCTGCCGTCAACACTTTTCTCCAAGTGCCTCGCAAAGCGCGGTGCAGCGCCGGGTGCTGCGCCTGAATCATCCGCACACAGTACAAAACAGCCTGCACACAAAAACAGACCGCTGCACAAAGCTTTGTGCAGCGGTCTGCGGTCATAGTTCAGCTATGATACGCTCAGTTCTTGCTGGTGCTCTGATTTGCGATGAACTCGTCGTACACTTCCTTGGTGATTTCCCAAGTCATGGAAAACTCGGAGTTCTCGCGGATGGGAATGTACTGGAACAGCACGGTGTCGCCATCCTGCAACTTGGGGAAGTTGGCAGCTGCCAAGTGGATCGTGATAGGCTTCTTCTGCTCGATCCGGCTATTCTCAGCATCCAGAATCTGCACGCCGTTCCTCAAGCTGAAATAGCGCTGGTTATCCTCAGAATCCTTCACGGCAATCGAGAAACAGTCCGTGGTCAGCCGGATGGGGTTTGCACGGGCAGACTCGATATCCACCTCCAAAGTGCAGGTACCGTTTTCGATCTTCATGCTTTTCAGGCCGGCAATGACCTGCAGATCGCTTTTGATCGCGCCAGGCAGCGTTTTGCAGACCGGGTTTTTGGGGTCCTGATATTCACAGCCGCCCAGCAGACTGGCACCGGCCACAGCCACTGCGGTGGCTGCCGAATACTTCAGGAATGCGCGGCGGGAAAATGTATAAGACATAACTTATTCCTCCGTTATTTACCAGTATATTCTTCCGACCCGGAAGGTCAGGTCGTAGAGGGGTCGGAGAGATCCGGTTCCAGAACCTCTGCGGCCAGTTCCCAGTTGGCGTTGAACTCAGGATACTGCAGGTCGGGGTAGAAGGTAAGAGTTACCGGACCATCGGTCAGTGCGTTCAGACCCTTTGCCATTACATGGTAGGTAACGGTCTCGCCCTGCTTGACCTGATAACTCAGTGCATCCGGGCTGGTCACCTCCAGCTTATTGTTCTGGTCGGCCAGATATCCGTCTGCCTTCACGGCAAAGTTTGCCTTAGTCACCTCCAGCGCGTTTTTACGGCCGTTGGTCACCACCAGCTTGAAGAGGGTGGTGGCGTTACTGCCATCGTCATCGGTATCGCATTCCACCCAGTCCAGCGTGGAGACGACCTTCAGCACCGTGTTGCTGGTGCCGGGAGCGTGCTGTACCGGGGCATACCCGGAGCAGCCGGTCAGCAGGCTGCTGCCCGCCACAGCCACAGCGGTGAGGGCGGTATATTTCAGGAAAGAGCGGCGGGAAAATTCCCCAGTCATATTCGTTCCTCCTTTGGGACACATCAATACAGATTCTGCCATAGGGCACTACCTATACAATAGGCGAAACAGAGAAAAATGTCAATGATTTTCCGCAAAACAAATGTGAATATTTTGTGGCAGCATCGCGCATTTTAGACGAAGTTTAAGTGTTTTTTCTGGTAATTCTGTCAGCTGCGGATCACATCGGAAGCGTTCATGACAAAAGTCAGGCTCTTGCCCTCCAGGAAGGTGGGCACATAGGTGACCTTCAGCTGTTTCCAGTCCTTAGGCACCATGAGCATCAGCACAATGTAAGCGCTGCCCTGCGGGGGCAGGCTCTCCGCATCGGAAAAGCTCTGGGAATTGGCGTTGTACAGCGAGATATTGGCGCAGCAGGCAGCAGGCTGACCATCACAGACGGCGGTAAAATCCGGGGTAGCAGCAGCCATAGCCTGAAAGTTTGCGTCCACGTTCTCCAGCGGGGGCACAGGGTAAGCCTCGTTGATGGCGTCAATGCCCTGTGCGCCGATGGCGTAGCTCTCGGTCTTGCTGCGGTTGACGGTGGTCACCCGCACGCCCAGATACTCGTAGCCTGCCGGCTGCACGGGGTCCTGCGTCAGGTGGAACACGCTGGTCAGCTGCACGCCCAGACCGTTCCAGTTGCGGACGGTATCGCCGACCTTGACCTCTACCACGGTGTCGTCGCCATTGGTCTTGCAGCCACCCAGCAGGCTGACTGCGCCCAGTGCAGCCGCAGATGCACCGGTGCACTTGAGAAAGCTGCGGCGGGAAATGACAGTAGACATAACGTTATATCCTCCTTGAAGGGTGATTTTCTTTTTCTTTCTTATTTGGTTATACCGTTTCCCGGACGCAGATGCAAGTGTCCGGGGCGATTCTTTACAACAATTTCACAAGCGGGGTCACTCCTGCGGCGAAAGCCCCTTGACGTGGGTCTCGCTGGTTTTGACCAAGTTTAACAGGCTGGGCGTGTACAGGGGAAATTCTCTTGTCAGGCTCTCGGTGGTCATGGCAAGGCAGGCGGGGTCCTTGACGCCCTCGCCGCCGTTCACGTCCTGCCCATCCAGCAGTGCCTCCACATTGGCCTCAGCCATCCGCATCACGGCATCGGAATAGCCGTGCCAGCGGCGGGGCTCGATGCTGAACATACTGGAAGCATTATGCGGCTCCGCAGAGTAGAGCAGCCGGAACATCTTGGCCACCGCCATCATCAGGTAAGCGCTCACCTCGGTGGTCAGCGCCTTGCTGTGGCACTGGCCGATCTTGGCGTAGAGCACGTTCAGGCTGTTGGAGATGAGTTTTTTGTTCATGGTGGGCAGCACGCTGCCGTGGTAGACGTTGTCTTTCATCTTTTCGGGGTTGGGCAGATCCTCGGCAGAAAGCATCATGCCGTTGCGCTCGGCGCTGCGCCCCAGCAGATAGTCGCAGGAAACATTATAATAATCTGCCACCCGCACCACAAAGTCCAGGCCGCACTCGCGGATGCCTTTTTCGTAGTGGGACAGCAGCGCCTGAGAGACCCCCAGATCCTCTGCCGCCTGCTTTTGGGTGATGCCGCGCTCCTTGCGCAGCAGCTTGATGATGCGATTGAACTCCATGATGTGCTCTCCTCAATATCTGCAGGATCTATTTTTGGTAACATCCTTGTTTTTGGTTTACAACAGGTTGATTATACACATTGGAAAACGACTTGTAAAGCAAGAAAAATGCCGATATTTTTCGTCTTTTTTCGTCATTATTGTCAAAACTCTTGCCCGCCCCCCACATCTATGCTAAACTATGGGTATTAACACATAGATTTTGTGTTTTCGCTGTGGAAGAAAACCGACAGCCGCGGTGAAAGTCCGTCTTTTCTGAAACAAAAATTTTTCAAATAGGTGGTTCCATCTTTCTGCAGTTTGTGCTATAATCTCTTCTTGGCGACTGTTCTTGACCGGCGCACAAATCTGCAAAGGACAAGCCAGACGCTATAAAAGGTAATATACCAAGAATAAGAAAGAGGAAACTTCATCATGAAACTCGAGCGCAAAGTCCGTCTGTGCAGCGCTGCCGCTGCCGTCCTGATCGCCGCCATCGCCCTGACCGGCTGCGGCGGTTCCAAGTCCACTGCTTCTTCCGCAGCCGCTTCTTCTGTGGCTGCTTCCACCGCTGCTGCCACCAACAAAAGCTGCGGCGAGGGTGTGACCTGGGCACTGGCTGACGGCACCCTGACCATCAGCGGCACCGGCCGTATGACCAACTTCACCAAGGACGCTCCGGCTCCCTGGGCTGATCAGGCCGACCAGATCACCACCGTTGAGGTGGAGGGCACCGTTACCAGCGTGGGCGCTACCGCCTTCAAGGACTGCACTGCCCTGACCACCGTGAACATCGCCGACGGTGTAGAGTACATCGAGGCCGGCGCTTTCAACGGCTGCACCGCCCTGACCGAGGTCAACATCCCCCTGAGCGTGGGCTACATCAAGACCGGCGCATTCAAGGGCTGCACCGCCCTGACCAGCGTGACCATCCGCGACAACTGCCGTCTGGACATGAACGTGTTCCCCGATACCGTGGAGGTCAACTACGCCGAGGGCTAAGCCCCATCCGTAATTTTAAACCAAAAGAGGTGTGATCCATGAAAACCTTCAAGCTTCATCTCATCCGCCACGGCATAACCGCGGGCAACCTGCAAGGCCTGTACATCGGCAGCGGCACCGACCTGCCCCTGTGCGACGAGGGACGCGCCCAGCTGGCTGACCTGAAGGAGCGGTTCGACTACCCACAGGTAGACACCGTGTTTTCCTCCCCGCTGCTGCGTGCGGTGGAGACTGCCAACATCCTGTTCCCCGGGGCTGCCCACCAGTTTACGGTGCACGACCTACGGGAGGCCGGTTTTGGCAAGTTTGAGGGCAAACCGGTAAAGGAGCTCGTGCACGACGACGACTTTAAAAAATGGATCACCCCGGGCTCCGGCTATCTGCCGGAGGGCGCAGAGCCCACCGAGCAGTTCCATGCCCGCTGCGCCGAAAGCCTGCTGAAGCTGTTTGAGTACATGATCCGTATGGACGTTACCGAGGCCGCCTGCGTGACCCACGGCGGCGTGATCATGAGCATGCTCAGCCAGCGCGCCGTGCCCACCCGCCGCCCCGAGCAGTGGATGGCAGACCCGGGCTGCGGCTACACCGTGCAGACCGACGTGCAGCTGTGGATGCGGGACAAGCTGGTGGAGGCTATCGACATCGTACCCTTCGGCTACGCCGACACCCTGCAGGGGCAGGCCGAAGCCGAGGAAAACGAGGCCTACGAATAAGAAAGGGTTACAGTTTCCCGCTGCCCCTTGACAGAACGCGCAGAATCCTTTATTGTTAAAGGGTAGTGTATTGTATCGTATACAGGAGGAACGCTGTCATGTCCCAATCCATCTCCCGCCGGTCATTCCTGAAATGTGCCGGTTCCGGTGCGGTCAGCCTTGCGGCTGCGCTGCTTACCGGGGTCTGTGCTGCGGCGCAGCAGCCGTGTCTTGCGGGCGAGCCTGCCCTGCTGGACGGCAAAGCTGCCGTAGAGCTGCTGGGTTATGCCCCGGCACCGGAGCTGGGCGGCGTGCTGGTGTACCTCTCGGTGGAAAACCTTTCGGCAGCCAGCCTGCCGGTGGATACCAGCTATCTGCAAAGCCGTGGTCTGCGCACCCGGGAGCAGCTGTACAGCATGGGCACCGGCGTGACCGCTGCCTGCAACGGTCAGAGCGTGCCCTGCGGCAGCTTTGCCGCCCCGCTGTACAGCGAGAATGCAGCGGATGCCTCGGTGTTCACCCTGAACCTTGCCGCCGGACGCGGTGCGCTGCTGCACTGCTTCTGCGCCGTGCCGGAGGACTGGCAGACCCTTGCGCTGACATGGCACCCGGACTTTGCCGCCGGGCGCAGCGCCATCTTTACGGTGCGCCGCGATACCGACGAAGCCGCTCTGGGCCCCGTGCCCACCACCCCCGCCGAGGTCGGCAGCGTGGTGGACCTGTAACAGCATACCAAAAGAGCCATTGCACATCTGTGCAATGGCTCTTTTTTGCTTGGTAAGACCCCTTCCGTCATCGTCTGCGGCGTGCCAGATTTCTCCGAGGTCGAGACGATTTGAAATGGCCTCCGCTGTGCTCTGGCCATAATCAGCGGAAGAATAATTTTAAATTTCGGGTTACAGGAAAGTCTGCGGACTTTCCTGTAACCCATTTTCACGGGAGGAGTCATAGAGGGAAACGGCATTTACAGCACCGCTTTCTGCGAAAGCGCGGCGCTGCGGGCGTGCCCGCTCCCCCTTGGGGGAGCTGTCGAGCGTAGCGAGACTGAGGGGCTTCAAATCGGCGGAGCCGGAAAAAACGGTTAAAAGATCTTCACGCCGAACAGGCGTGAATCTTCAGGTTTTTCCGGTGGAGCCCACCCCTTTGGGGTTAAAAGGGGCGAGCAGCCCCTTTTTCGTGGCTCCAGCGCGTCGAAATCGCTGGTGGTTTTCTGGTTCTCTTTTGCCACCAAAAGAGAACATCCCTCGGCAAGCAGAACCTTCCCCGCGGAGCGCATTTAAAATCGTCCCGTTGCCGGAGATCAACCGGCACCCACCAGCGCTTCTCCGGTGCTGCTTTGCACCAGCAGTTCCTGCCCGGTAAGGCTGGAGAGCAGGGCAATGTAACTGCGCCCTGCCGGGAGCTCCAGCGGCTTGCCGTTGGAATCGTAGAGGGCAAGGGTACTCTCTACGCCCTGCGTCCATGTGACCTGCCACAGGTGTCCGCCGTTCAGCCAGACGCCGCCGCCCATGGAAAGGTCGTAGTCCAGCGTGCGGCCATCGTCCCGCAGAGAGGAGCCGCTGTACAGGATGAGCAGGTTGTCAAAGGCAGCCTGTGTGCCGGTGTTGGCGTCCAGCTGGGGAGTGCCATCGGCGTGTTGCATCCCGTAGGCGGCAAGGGCGTCATCGTAGACAAAGCCGGTGGCACCGCCGGACTGAAAATTCACGGTCACGTTTACCGCATCTGCGGCGTTTGCGTCCGGCAGATGGCCAGTGTCCCGCTGGGGCAGCAGGGCAGGCAGTACGCCCGCCGTTTCGCTCTCGCTGCCGGAGGCGGTGTTCTGGTTCACGGCGGTGGAGATGCTCAGGCTGTCCAGCACCGAGGCCACAGCCTTGCCGCTGGTGCGCCATAAAGGCGTGCTGTCCCAGCCATAACCGGTGCTGACAAAGGCATTGCGCCCCACCTCCTGCGCGTCCACCGCGCGGAGGTTATAGTATTCCAGATACCGCTTGGCGTACGCACTGCTGCCGCACTGGATGGGCAGCACCTGCTGCCCGCTGAGCAGCCGCCAGTATAAGTCCTGCCCGCGCGTCACCGGCCCTACCACGGGCATTGCGCTGAGGGCGGGGTATACCAGACACAGCTCGGTGGAGCTGCCGCTCTCGGTCAGGGCTTCCAGCACCACCGAGGCGCTGCCGATGCCCCACTGGGTGGTGCTGTCGGTGGTGTTCTCAATGACCACCGCCGCCGCCCGCTGTTCCGGGTACAGCAGCTGCTGTCCGGTAAGCGGGTCTGCCGGGGCGGTGCTTTCTGCGGGCGCAGCGGCGGTGCTCCCGCAGCTGCCCAGTAGCACCGCGCACAGCACGGCTGCACCAAAGCGCAGGCTCCATTTGCGTTTCATGGGCTTCTCCCCTTACTGATAGTTGAAGTTGGGCCACTCGTCGTCGTCCACGATGGCCAGATAGGTCTTGCCCCGGTTGAAGCACAGCTCGCTGCCGTCGGCGGCATAGACCTTGAGCGGGTGCTCCGGGGAGGCTTTCTGCCATGTGCCCCGCTGCACTGCGCCCCGGGTGAAGAAATAGGCCTCGCCGCCGGACGCATAGTCCACCTGCTGCACGCCGCCGGAGTTGCCGGGGTAGTCCGCGATGCCCGCAAAGCAGACCAGCAGGTTGGTAAAGCCAAGCTGCTTGCCGGTCAGCTCGTCCACGGTGTTTTCAAAGGCACCGGCGGCGCGGCTGTACATGGACATTTTATAAAGGTGATCCCAGCGGTTGTAGCTGAAGGTGGTCTTGTAGCTGTCCGAGTGCACGATGTTGATGGTCTTGGCGGCGGCAGCGCCGGACATCTTGTTCTCTGCGCCGGTGCGGTAGTCCGCAAAGCGGAAGAAGGTGCTCTCGTAGGGGTATTGCAGCCCGATACCCGCGTTGGCAGCGGCCTGCCGGATCTCGGCACCGGAGGTGAACTCGGTGTGCTCGTAGGCCACATTGCGGCCGCGGCTGTCGCGGTGCGCCACATGGGGATGGGTGGGGGTATCAAAGTAGCTCTTGCCGCCGATGTTCAGGCCGGAGTAGTTGTACACATTGATAAACTTGGTGCAGGGGGCACTTTCGCCGTCATGGTAGTACAGCGCCTGCCACGGCATGAGCAGCTGCAAGAACTGGTCGCGGCCGGAGCGCAGCGGACCTACTTCCGGGATGGCATTGGCGTCATAGTACACCGCGCAGAAGCGGGAGATGCCGCCCTCCACCTTGCTCTCGATGAGCAGGTCGGCAGAGCCAAGGCCGCGCTGCGGGCGGGCGTTCTGTCGCTGGGTGTTGCTGATGTTGTTCACCATCACACCCACCATGCGGCCATTGCTGCGGCGGGGCTCACCGGTAAGGGGGTCGGCGTTGTAGGCGGGCAGACTGCTGTCGGCGCTTTCTGCCGGGGCTTCAGACGCAGCTCCGGCATCCGGGGCAGCGGCTTCGGTGCTTTCAGAAGAGGCGGCGCTGTCGCTCTTCCCTAAGGTCTGCTGCAGCCAGTCGGAAAAACCGTTGCCCACACAGGCGCTGCCGGTGGGTGCGCAGCCGGACAGAGCCAGCGAGGCGGCTGCAAGCCCCGAGGCACGAAGAACGGTACGGCGTGTGATCTTTTTCATGCAAAAAACCTCCTGATAAGAGCGTTCTGCGCAGCCCCGGCGCTGTCGGAACGGTTGCGCACGGTGGATGAAAACGAACGGCCTTTCGGCATTGCTTTAATTGTAATTGTAACGGTTCTTGCGGCGTTTGTAAAGTGAAAATTAGCGCCCGCGCGGGAAAGGATTTTGCGGCTTTTCACTCGTACTGCTCTGCCGCCGATTCATACATCCGCTTGAATTTATCTGCCAGCTCCTGCGGGGCAAGGATCCTGGCATCGTGGCCGAACTTGAAAAAGTAGTTTTCCACCTGACGCTGTGTGCAGGTAAAGGTGTACACTGCCCCCTCTTTCCGGGCGTACTGCGGCCGGAGATGAAGGATCTGCTGGTACTTTCTTTCCCCGGATGGCGTCAACCGGACAAGGATGGTCTGCCTTGCCCCCTGCTCCGGCAGGTACTGCACCCCGTTTTTCTGGATCGTCTCTGCGATCTTCCGCCGGTCGTCAGCGCTGATGAACCCGCTGCATTTCAGGCTGCTGAGTTTTTTGATGGAGCTGAGCCGGACACACCCCATGTCCCATGGGCCGCCGGGCTGGGCAGAGGTCATGCCGACAAGGTAATTGTAGAGCTGCTCGGTGTCCTTCTGGATGCACAGGGGCTTCAGGTAGGTGATATTGTTCGGCGCAGCCGCGCCCCCGGTCGGCTTTTTTCTGCTGTTCAGGGTAAGCTTGAGCTTTTCCTGTCTGGTGATGGCCAGTTCGATGCTTTGCAGCTGCTGCTTGTAATAGATGCGTTCCCGCTCCGCATAGGGCAGCGCGCAGTATTCCTCCAGAAGTGCTTTCAGGTAGCTGCCGACCTTGTCGCCGTAAAACGCGGCATCCTTCCGCAGCTCATCGGAAGCAAGCGCTTCCAGCACAGGCTTGCTGAGCCGGACGAAAAAAGAGCAGCCCTTGTCCTGCTGGCGGCAGCGCGCCTTTTCTTCAAGCTGTTCCTGCAGCAGCGCAAGCACCGCCACGGTACAGGCTTCGGCGTTCTCCTGCCCATGGAAGTACTCGGCAAGCTTTTCCTTTTCCGCGCCGAGCCGCATCCAGATGGAGGACTCCGCCGTTTCGTAAAGGTTCTGGAATAGCTGGTTGACCAGTGTAGAAGAGGGATCGCCGCCGGAGCGATTTTGTTTTTTGTCCGGTTCAAAGATCTCGTCATCCTGAAGCAGGATATTGTAGGCATGGCGGCTCACAGTCAGCCGCTGTTTGTTTCTGGAAAGGTCCTCCAGAACTTCCTCAAGCTCCGAAAACAGCATCTTGCACCTCCGCAGGCTCAAAAAATTGGCATTCGTTCCGTACCGGTGCTTTTATAAGGCGATTATAGCATATTTCTACCGGAATTGGAACAAAAAATAAAGTTTTTTGTCACCTAGGAATTCCATTCAGGCTGCTGTATAATAAAGCCACAGTCAAGGGAGCCACCCCCACGGGAGCCGCCAGAGCGCGGCTTCCCGGGCAGGTTCCGGCTCATTTCGTTTTCGTTCATTTGATCTGCAACAGGAGGGTCTATCATGTTTATTCTTTCTACCGTTATCGCCGGCGCAACGCTGGGCGGCACCATCGGCGGCGCCATCGCCACCATCACCGGCACGTCCGTCGCCACCGGCACGGCTGTCGGCACCCTGATCGGTGC
>ULXP01084679.1_pt1 | contig 11277 bp, 9 predicted proteins | sample 1961351 | NCBI WGS metagenome assembly ULXP01 (sample SAMEA4835840, study PRJEB28245) | human gut metagenome | biome: gut microbiome; material: fecal sample | place: Denmark | collected 2008 | reverse complement strand
CTGGACACCAGCTGCGGGATGCTCTGGCTGAGCATCTGGCGCAGGGTATCCACATCGTTGGTGTACACGGACATGATATCGCCGTGGGGATGGGTGTCAAAATACCGGATGGGCAGGCTTTCCATGTGGGTGAACAGCTTGGTGCGCAGATTGCGCAGCGTGCCCTGCGTTACGTTGACCATAATGCGGGCGTTGGCCCATGCGGCCAGAATGCCCACAAGGTAGATGCAGCACATCCGCACCAGTGCACCCGCCAGCGGTGCAAAGCTGGGGTTCTGCTGGCGGGTCATGGGCACGATGTAATCGTCCATCAAAGTCTGCAAGAACAGGCTGGCCTGCACATTGGCCAGCGCGCTGACCACGATGCAGACAAGCACAAGGATGCAGTGGGGCAGATAGTTGCGGAACACTTCATCCATGATGCGCTTCAGCAGCTTGCCCGGGTTTTCCACCTTGGGGCGCGGCCCCCGTGCGCCCCGCGGGCCGGGGCCATGTACTTCTTTTACTGCCATTACTGCGCACCTCCCTGCTTGTCAAAATCGCCGCCGCCCTGCGTCTGGCTGTTGTAGACCTCCTGATAGATGGCGTTGGTCGCCAGCAGCTCTGCGTGGGTGCCCAGACCGTTGATCTGACCGTTATCCAGCACCAGAATGCGGTCTGCATCCTGCACCGAGGAGATGCGCTGTGCAATGATGATCTTGGTGGTGCCGGGGATCTCCTCCCGGAAGGCCTTGCGGATCTTGGCATCGGTCGCGGTATCCACGGCGCTGGTGGAGTCGTCCAAAATCAGCACTTTGGGCTTGCGCAGCAGGGCGCGGGCAATGGTCAGGCGCTGCTTCTGGCCGCCGGACACGTTGGAGCCGCCCTGTTCGATCCATGTATTGTACTTATCCGGGAAGCGCTGGATGAATTCATCCGCGCAGGCCAGTTTTGCCATGCGGATGCACTCTTCCTCGGTGGCGTTGGCATCGCCCCAGCGGAGGTTATCCAGAATAGTGCCGCTGAACAGCACGTTCTTCTGCAGCACCATGGAGACCTCGCGGCGCAGCACGTCAAGGTTATAATCCCGCACGTCCACACCGCCCACACGCACGGTGCCGCTTTCGGCATCGTACAGGCGGGGGATCAGCTGCACCAGACTGGATTTTGCACTGCCGGTGCCGCCGATGATGCCCAGCGTCTCGCCGGGCCGGATGGTAAAGCTGATATCGTTCAGCACCGGCTGGCCGCTGCCGTGCTTATACTTGAAGGTAACGTGGTCAAACTGGATGCTGCCGTCTGCCACCTGCTGCACCGGCTGCTTTGCCGGGGGCAGGTCGGTGTGCTCGTCCAGCACCTCCACGATACGCTTGGCAGAAGCGGCGGACATGGCGATCATGACAAAGGCCATGCTCAGCATCATCAGTGCCATAAGGATGTTCATGATATAGCCGAACAGGGCATTCAGCTGGCCGGTGGTAATAGCACCGTGCAGCACATATTTTGCGCCGAACCAGCTCAGCGCGATGTTGCAGCCGTACACCGCCACCAGCATGGCGGGGTTATTGAAGCTCAGGCGGCTTTCCGCGTTGACAAACTGCTTATACAGGCTCTCGCAGGCGGCGGTGTATTTTTCGTTTTCAAAGCCCTCGCGCACAAAGCTTTTGACCACGCGGATGGCAGAGACATTCTCCTGCACCGAGGCGTTGAGGTTATCGTAGTTCTTGAACACCCGGTCAAAGATGTGGAAGGTGGGGATCATGATGGCAGCCAGCACCGCCACCAGAAAGGCCATTGCCACCACGAACACCAGCGACAGCGGGCCGCCGATGACCACAGCCATGAACATGGCAAACACCAGATGCACCGGGGCGCGCACGCACATGCGCAGGATCATCTGGAAGGCGTTCTGCACGTTGGTCACGTCGGTGGTCATGCGGGTGACAAGACCCGCCGTGGAGAATTTGTCGATGTTGGAAAAAGAGTAATGCTGGATATTTTCATACATGGCATCGCGCAGATTTCCGGCAAAGCCGGTGGATGCCTCGGCGGCATACTTGCCTGCCAGCACGCCCAGCACCAGCGCAATGGCTGCCACCAGAAAGGTAAGCAGGCCGTAGCGGAGGATGGCGTTCATATCGCCCTTTTCAATGCCCTGATCGATGATAAAGGCCATGATGGTGGGCAGCAGCACATCCATAATGGCTTCCAGAGCCGCAAAGAGCGGTGTCTTGATCGAGGCGGCTTTATACTCGCCCAGATGCGACACAAGCTTTTTGATCATCTGAGTTCCCTCCTGTTGAATTTATTTGTTTGGTACAAAACAATTTTATACATAACAATTTAAATGTCAAGACGTTTCGTAAAATGTTCATAATTGCTAATTTAACAAGTCCTTTTTCGGCGCTTTGACGGAAAAGGGCGTTATTTCAGCGCCTCCCGCAGCTTGTTCAGCAGCCGCAGCAGCTCTGCGTTCTCCTCCTCGGTCAGCAGTCCGGCCACATAATCGTCGGTCTGGTGGAAGGAAAGCAGGGTCTTTTCGTGCCGTTGGATGCCCTCCTCGGTCAAAACCAGCTGCTTGAGCCGGGCGTCCTGCGGCACGCTCTGCCGCCGGATGTAGCCTTTGCGCTCCATCAGCTGCAAAATGTTCGTCACTGTGGAGCGGGTGATGGAAAACTCCCGCTCGATGTCCCGCTGGAACACCGGCTCGTCCCGGTGGCGGTAAAGATACTCGATGATCCACCCGTGCATGGGGGTGGTCTGCTCTACCCCGTTGGCGCGGGAAAACTGGTTCAGCCTGCGGAAGATCAGGTTATCCACCCGGCGCAGCTGGGCGGGAATGACCTGCGGCCCATCCCACGGCGGGTCCAGCTTGCAGTGCTCTTCAATAGGGTGCTGTGTACACATAATGGTTTTCCTCTGTTTCGGTCAAATTGTTTGATGTGAAACTGTTTGATACAATACATATATTACTCATCTCCCCGCTCAATGTCAAGGGGCGGGGCGCAAAAAAGGCTGCTGCGGAAAATTTTCCGCAGCAGCCTTGATTTTTATGGATACGGGATATGCTTACAGCTTTTTGCCGGTCAGCAGCTCGTAAGCCTCCAGATACTTGGCAATGGTCTTGTCAATGACATCCTGCGGCAGGTCGTAGTTGCTGTCGGGGTTGGCCTTCAGCCAGTCGCGCACGAACTGCTTGTCAAAGGAGGGCTGGCTGTGACCCGGCTCGTAGCCCTCCAGCGGCCAGAAGCGGGAGGAATCCGGGGTCAGCATCTCATCGCCCAGCACCACGTTGCCGTCCTCGTCCAGACCAAACTCGAACTTGGTGTCGGCAATGATGATGCCACGGGACAGTGCATACTCGGCGCACTTCTTGTACAGGGCAATGGTGTAGTCCCGCAGCTTAGTGGCGTACTCCAGACCGTGACCGGGGAACTGCTTCTCCAGCACGTCGATGCTCTGCTCGTAGGAGATGTTCTCATCGTGGTCGCCGATCTCTGCCTTGGTGGAGGGGGTGTAGATGGGCTCGGGCAGCTTATCGGACTCCTGCAGGCCCTCGGGCAGCTGGATGCCGCACACCTTGCCAGTCTTTTGGTAGCTTGCCCAGCCGCTGCCGGTAATGTAGCCGCGCACGATGCACTCGATGGGCAGCATGGTCAGCTTGCGGCACATCATGCTGTTACCGGTGAACTGGGGCTGGCGGAAGAACTCCGGCATATCCTGCACATCCACGCTCAGCATGTGGTTGGGCAGCAGATCGCGGGTGTAATCGAACCAGAACTTGCTCATCTGGGTGAGCACGGTACCCTTTTTGGTGACCTTGTTTTTCAGGATGACGTCAAACGCAGAAATGCGGTCGGTGGCAACCATGATCAGGCTGTCGCCATTGTCGTAGATCTCGCGGACCTTGCCTTCTTTGATGGGTTTGAACTCTGTCATAATCAAACACTCCATTTTTCCATGTTCTCAGCAGCGCAGCAGCGCGGCGCAGTTCTTACCCTATTATTCTACCATACTGCCGCGCGGTTTAAAAGGAACAGAATAAAAGAAAAACGGGCAAGTTTTGTGTTTTTATCGTGAAAAGTGCGCAAAAAACAGCAGGGAATTTCGGCGTTTTGACGATAAAAGTCGTACTTTATCCCCAAATACACCCACCTTTGCAAAATGCAGTCATGGACAAGCGCCGCCGGTTGCGGTATCATAGTAGTATGAGTATATCTGCGCTCCGCAGGGGCGCAAAAGTAAACAAGGAGGTAAAGAGTATGGGCAAATTTCCCAAAGGTTTTTTGTGGGGCGGCGCTACCGCCGCCAACCAGTGCGAGGGTGCATGGCAGGCAGACGGCAAGGGTCTGGCAACGGTGGACGTGACCCCCTTCGGCCCGGACCGTTTTCCGGTGGCAACGGGCGATATGGAAATGCTGGGCTGCGATGACGCACATTTCTACCCCAGCCACGAGGCCATTGACCTGTATCACCATTATAAAGAGGATATCGCCCTGTTTGCAGAGATGGGCTTCAAGTGCTTCCGGCTGTCCATTGCATGGACCCGCATCCTGCCCAACGGCGATGATGCCCAGCCCAACGAGGCGGGGCTGGCCTTCTACGACAGCATTTTTGACGAGTGCCATAAGTACGGCATCGAGCCGCTGGTCACCATCTGCCACTTTGACACTCCCATTGCCCTCATCAAAAAATACGGCGGCTGGAAAGACCGCCGCATGGTGGACGCCTATGTCCACTACTGCGAGGTGCTGTTCGACCGCTTCAAAGGCAAGGTGAAGTACTGGCTCACCTTTAATGAGATCAACATGCTGCTGCACCTGTCCTTTACCGGCGCAGGGCTGGTGTTCTACCCCGGCGAAAATGTGGAGCAGGTCAAGTATCAGGCTGCCCATCACGAGCTGGTGGCCAGCGCAAAGGCGGTAAAGCTGGCGCACGAAAAAATGCCGGACGCCATGGTGGGCTGTATGCTGGCGGCAGGGCAGTTCTACCCCCGCACCTGCGCCCCGGAGGATGTGCGGGCGGCACAGGAGGCAGACCGGGACAACTACTTCTTTACCGATGTACAGGTGCGCGGCGCTTACCCCGTGTGGGCTAAAAAGCGGATGGAGCGCGCCGGGGTGCAGCTGCACACACAACCCGAGGACGACCGCACGCTGCAGGAGGGCACCGTGGATTTTGTATCCTTCAGCTACTATTCCAGCCGCTGCATCACAGTGGATAAGGAGCTGATGGCGGCAGAGAATGCGGAAGGCAACGCCGTGTCTGCATCGGTGAAGAACCCCTACCTGAAAGTCAGCGAGTGGGGCTGGGCCATCGACCCGGTGGGTCTGCGGGTGACGCTGAACACCATTTACGACCGGTACGAAAAGCCCATGTTCATCGTGGAGAACGGTCTGGGCGCGGTGGATACCGTAGAGCCGGACGGCTCCATCCACGACAGCTACCGCATCGACTATCTGCGGGCGCACATCGAAGAGATGGAAAAGGCCATCAACGAGGACGGTCTGCCCCTGATGGGCTACACCACATGGGGGCCCATCGACCTTGTAAGCGCCTCCACCGGCGAGATGAAAAAGCGGTACGGCTTTATCTATGTGGACAAGGACAACGACGGCAACGGCACCCTTGCCCGCAGCCGGAAGGACAGCTTTTACTGGTACAAAAAGGTCATCGCCTCGGACGGCGAGGACCTGACCTGAGCAAGCGCCCCGGCACTGTTTGCGGTATGGCAGCGCCGGGGCGTAAAAGTGTGAGGACGAACCGATAACGGAGAAAATTTATGACACCACAGATCATTGCACACCGCGGTGCTTCCTATCTTGCACCGGAAAACACCCTTACAGCCTTTAAAAAAGCCATGGAGATTGGCGCGGACGGCGTAGAGATGGACGTACAGCAGACCATTGACGCCGGGCTTGTGATCCACCATGACTATATGATCGATCTGCACACGGATATTTCCGGCAAGATCTACGATATGACCATGGGCGATCTGAAAGAGCTGGATTTCGGCAGCTGGAAGGACGCCATCTTTCAGGACGAGAAGATTGCCACCCTGCAGGAGGCCATGGAGCTGTGCAAACAGATGCCGGGATGCACCGTGCATCTGGAACTGAAATCCACCATGGACAACGACCCGGACTTTGTGCCCCGGGTGCTGGAAGTGCTGCAGCAGACCGAGATGGTAGAACAGGTGATCCTTGTTTCCTTCAACCACGCGCTGCTGCGGCAGGCTAAGCAGCTGCTGCCCGAACTGCGGGTGGGTGCGCTGGTATACGGCGAGCTGGAAAGCATGCTGCTGCCGCCACCCATCATCTGGAAGGATCTGGGACTGACCAACGGCATGGACGACATGGAAGCCATGGACGCTGCCCTGCCGGAGAGCGCAGCCGACGAGGAAAACTGCAGCTGGATGACCCGCTGGATGAGTGATAAGGTAAGCATGCTGCGGGCAAGCTTTCCCGGCGAGAGCCTGAACGAGATCTACAAAAACCTGATGGCGCAGCGGGATCTGCCCGCCTATATCCGCAGTCTGGACTTTGTGCCGGAGTGGGTCAGCTGCGAGTACCACACCGCCTACAAAAATGCCGGTTTCATTGACAAACTGCACGAGATGGGCATCAAGGTGTCTTTGTGGACGGTGGATACGGAAGATTCCGTCCGCAGCCTGCTGCGCACCAGCGCCGATGCCTACATCACCAACCGCCCCGACCGCGTGCGGGAGTGGATGGAAAAGGAACAGGCGGCGACCGCCCCAACCGAAACCGCCACGGCAGAGTCTGCCCCCACTGCTGAAGCAGACGCCGGGACAGCTGCCGCAGAGTAAGCCAGCTTGGAATAAGCACAAATAACCCCAACAAAAAAGAGATAGGCTTTCCCGAAAGGGAGCGCCTATCTCTTTTTGCATTTGTTTTTATTCTGCTGCTTCGGTCAGCACAAAGGTCAGCTCTGCGGTGACGGCGCATTTGCCGTCCACCCATGCCGAGGCCTTGCCTACGCCCACAGCGCCGTGCTGCTGCACCAGCTCGCAGTGGAGGGTGAGCACGTCCCCGGGGGTGACCTGCTTGCGGAAGCGGGCACTCTTGATACCGCCGAACAGCGCAAGCTTGCCCTTGTTTTCCGGCAGGCTCAGGGCCGCCACAGCGCCGGTCTGTGCCAGCGCCTCCAGCAGCAGCACGCCGGGCATGACCGGCTGCGCCGGGAAGTGGCCGTTGAAAAATTCCTCGTTGCGGGTGACGCACTTGCGGCCGATGGCCCACTGCCCCGGCTCGTAGTCCAGAACACGGTCCACGAGGGCAAAGGGGTAGCGGTGGGGCAGAATTTCTGCAATCTGCACACTGCTCAGGGTGTTGGCGTTTTCACGCACGGTACGGGGCTCTGCCATGGGTCAGCCCTCCCATCTGCGCAGGGCGATGCAGGCGTTGTGGCCGCCAAAGCCCAGACTGTTGCTCAGCGCATACTGCATTTCCTGCTGCCGCCCGGTGTTGGGCACATAATCCAGATCACACTCCGGGTCAGGCTGGGCATAGTGGATGGTGGGCGGTGCAAACTGATCCCGCAGTGCCAGCGCGGTAAACACGGCTTCAATGCCGCCCGCACCGCCCAGCAGATGGCCGGTCATGCTCTTGGTGCTGACCACGGTCATCTCCTTGGCGTGTGCGCCGAACACTGCGTGAATGGCAGCAGTCTCGCAGGCATCATTCATGTGGGTGCCGGTGCCGTGAGCGTTGATGTGGTCCACCTGCTCCGGTGCAAGTCCGGCGTCCGCCAAGGTCAGCTTCATGCAGTCGATGGCACCTGCGCCGCCGGGTGCGGGCGCAGTAAAGTGGTAGGCGTCGCAGTTGGCACCGTAGCCCACCACCTCGGCGTAGATGTGTGCGCCGCGTGCCCTTGCGTGCTCCAGCTCTTCCAGCACCAGCACACCGCTGCCCTCGCCCATGACAAAGCCGCCGCGGCGGGCATCAAAGGGCAGGCTGGCAGCGTCCGGGTCGGTGGCGGTGGAAAGCGCCTTCATGCTGGTAAAGCCGCCGATGCCCAAGGGGCTGATGCAGCTTTCCGCACCACCGCAAACCATTACCGACTCGTAGCCGTCCCGGATGCGGTGGAAGGCGTCGCCCACGGCGTTGGTGCCGCCGGCGCAGGCCGTGACCGGACAGGTGCACATACCCTTCAGACCAAAGCGGATAGCCACCTGTGCCGCTGCCATGTTGGCAATGGCCATGGGCACAAAGTAGGGGCTTACCTTCTCCATGCCCTTTTCCTCGCCGCGGGCGTGCTGCTCCTCGATCGTGGGCAGGCCGCCGATGCCGCTGGACAGGATGACACCGATGTCCTTGCCCTCGGCCTCGGTATCAAGGCCGCTGTCTGCAATGGCTTCGGCGGCAGCGCCCAGCGCCAGCAGGGTAAAGCGCGCCATCTTGCGGACTTCCTTTTTGTCCACCACGGTCTCGGGGTCAAAATCCTTTACCTCACCGGCCAGCTTGCACTTGAAGTCGGTGGTGTCGAACTGGGTGATGGGGCCGATGCCGCATTTACCGGCACGGGCTGCCGCCCAGCTGTCCGTCACGTTGTTGCCCAGCGGGTTCACCGTGCCAAGGCCGGTGATCACAACTCTGCGTTTCTCCATAAGGGTTCTCCTTTACATTGCCATGCCGCCGTCCACACAGAGCACCTGCCCGGTGAGATAGCTGCTTTGTTCTGCGACAAAAAACGCCACTGCCTGCGCCACATCCTCCGGCTGGCCTGCGCGGCCTGCGGGGATGCCCTGCGTCATGCCGGTGCGCACCGCCTCCGGCAGCACGGCAGTCATGTCGGTGTCGATAAAGCCGGGCGCTACCGCGTTCACGGTCACGTTCCGCGCGGCCAGCTCCCGGGCAAGGCTCTTGGTCAGGCCGATGAGCCCCGCCTTGCTGGCGGCGTAGTTGGTCTGCCCGGCGTTGCCCCGCAGCGCCACCACGCTGGAAAGGTTCACGATGCGGCCATAGCGCTGGCGCACCATGCGGCGGGCGGCCTCCTTGCAGCAGAGAAAGGCGCTTTTCAGGTTGGTGTCCAGCACCGCGTCAAAATCCTGCTCGGTCAGGCGCAAAATCAGGTTGTCCCGGGTGATGCCCGCGTTGTTCACCAGTACATCCACCCGGCCAAAGGCCTCGGCGGCGGCATCGAACAGCGTTTTGCAGCCCTCGGCGGTGGATACATCCGCCTGCACAGTCACCGCCTGCACGCCCTCGGCGCGGCAGAGCGCTGCCGTCTGCTCCGCAGGCTCTGCGCCGTGGCAGTAATTCACCACCACGTTGCAGCCCTGCTTTGCCAGTGCCACGCACACTGCGCGGCCAATGCCCCGGCTGCCGCCGGTAACAATGGCGGCGCGGGTCAGCTTTTCTTCGCTCATTCTGCTTCCTTCCATGCGGTCAGCACCGCATCCAGCTGTTCCGGGGTCTCCACTGCGGTGCAGACCACCCCGGGCAGGGTCTTTTTCACAAAACCGCTCAGGGCGTTGCCGGGGCCGACCTCCAGAATGTGGTCCACACCCAGCTCGCCCAGACGGCGCAGGGTATCCTCCATGTAGACGCTGCTCTGCACCTGCTTTACCAGCAGCTGCGGGATGCTGTCGGTCTCGGCCTTTTCATGTCCCAGACAGTTGAACAGCACCGGCGTCTCCATGGTGCCGAAGGTCTCACCCGCAAAGCGCTGTGCCAGCGCATCCCCTGCGGGAGCCATCAGCTTTGTGTGGAAGGGGCCGCTGACCTTCAGCGGGATACAGCGGCGGGCACCGGCTTCCTTTGCCAGCGCGGCAGCCTGCTCCACAGCGGCTTTTTCACCGCCGATGACCAGCTGCCCCGGGCAGTTGTAGTTGCAGATCTGCACACAGCCCGCCTCAGCAGCCTGTTCGCAGCAGGCAGACAGTTTTTCTCTGTTCAGCCCCAGCACGGCGGTCATGCCGCAATCAAGGCCCTTTGCGGCCTCGGCCATGGCCTTGCCCCGGAAGGCGGTCAGCTCGATGGCCTGCTTTGCGGTGAACACCCCGGCTGCCTGCAGCGCGGAGTACTCGCCCAGCGAAAGCCCCGCAAGATAGGCGGGCTTTACGCCCTTTTCGGCCAGCACGGCGGTCACGCCGCAGGCAAAGGCCACCATGCAGGGCTGGGTGTATTCGGTCTGATTCAAAACGCCGTCCGGGTCCTCAAAACAGACGCGGTGCAGGTCAAAATCCAGCGCTGCGCTGTCAAAGGCCGCCCGGAAGGCGGGAGATGCTTCGTAAAATTCCTTGCCCATGCCGGGGTGCTGCGCACCCTGACCGGCGTAAAGTACGGCAAGCTTCATAAGTTCTGCCTCCATTCGGTCACAAGTTCGTCCATCAGCTCGCGCACGGTGCGCATCCGGTCCAGTCTGCCCACGTTTTCGCCGCAGAAGAAGAGCCCTTCCTCCACGTTGCCCTTCACCGCCTCGATGAGGGCGTGGGTGATGCAGTAGGGCACGGCGGCGGGGTCGCAGGTCTTGAGACACCGGGCGCAGTGCTTGGGCGGGAAGCGCTTGCCCTCGGCCAGCGCCTGCACCAGCGGGGTGTTCAGCGCGCGGCCGGGCATTCCCACCGGGCTGTGGATGATGCGCACATCCTCCGGCTTTGCCGCCAGCAGCACGTCCTTGTAGGTCTGGGAGGCGTCGCACTCGTAGGTGGGGATAAAGCGGGTGGCAAGCTGTACGCCCGCAGCGCCAAGCTTTGTAAAGTGTGCCATGTCGGCACCGGTGTACACGCCGCCCGCCACAAACACCGGGATGGCGTGGCCGTATTGCTCCTCGTAGGGTTTTACCTCTGCCAGCACCCCGGGCAGAATTTCGTCCAAGGTCTGGCAGCGGTCTGCCAGCAGGTCCTCCTCGGCAAAACCGAGATGCCCGCCCGCCTTGCAGCCCTCGATGACCACAAAATCGGCGGTGCGGTCAAAGCCCTTTGCCCAGCGGCGCAGGATGAGCTTTGCCGCCCGGGCACTAGATACGATGGGCGCAATGGCCACTTCTTTGGTGCCCACGATGCCCGGCAGTTCCAGCGGCAGACCCGCACCGGAGACCACGGCATCCACCCCCGCCGCCACGGCGGTGCGGATGGCGTCGGCATAGTCCCGGGTGGCTACCATGGCGTTGATGGCCACCAGCCCCATACCCCCGGCGATGGCCTTTGCTTTTTGAATCTCTGCGGTCAGGGCGCGGTGGTTGGCTGCCGCCGGGTCACGGGCAAAATCCGGCTCGCGGTAACCTGCATCGGCGGTGGAGATGCACCCCATGCCGCCGCAGGCTGCTACCGCA
>ULXP01027306.1_pt1 | contig 11435 bp, 11 predicted proteins | sample 1961351 | NCBI WGS metagenome assembly ULXP01 (sample SAMEA4835840, study PRJEB28245) | human gut metagenome | biome: gut microbiome; material: fecal sample | place: Denmark | collected 2008 | reverse complement strand
GCTGCCCTGCCCTGCGACCGGGCAATGGCCGGCAGCAGCAGGCTCCACACGCTGGCCGCCAGCATGATGCCCGCCGCCATGCCGCACAAGATGCGCCGGGTAGCCGGTCTTGCCTGCCTGCGCAGTAAAAACACCCCTGCTGCTCCCAGCGCGGTACACGCCGCCGGGAACAGCCAGATTCCAAGTGTGAAAATGATCCGGTTCAAGCCGCATTCCCCCTTTGCCCTTTGTATGCGCAAACGGGCAAAAGGGTGCGGACTCAGAAATCGTCCTCAGTGCTGTCGCAGCTGTCTGCATCGCAGTCTGCGTCATCGGACGCAAAGCTGTCGGTACTGTCCGTGCTGAAATTGCGCTCGAATGCGGTCATGTACTGGGCATAGCCCTCGTCGCCGGTGCCAAAGTAGCCAAAATCAAAGTCTTTCATTGTATTGTCCTCCACAAATATTTTTCTTGTTCAGCCTTCCGGGGGATGTCCGTCCCCTGCTGTGCCTCTATTATCTACATTTGCAGTCCAATAAAAAGGATTTTATTAGCATTTTTTCAATTATTTCTATTATTGTGCTTCCCACCCGGCGGTACAGGCTCTATCCCACGCTTTATTTTTACCAAAAAGTCTTTGACATTTGGCGAAAGTTTATGACAACTATGCAGATTCTTTACACGAATTATAACTTTCGGCCAAAATCCTCTTGATTTTTTTCAAAAACGGACTAGAATATAGCATCGCAGTGAGGTGTTACCGAAAGCCCGCTGCTAAACATTTACAAGAAGACTAAGGAGATCATTGATATGAAACTCAAGAATATTTGCATCGCTGTTGTTGCTCTGGCTCTGGCTGCTGGCATGACCGCTTGCGGTGGTACTTCTACCGCTTCTGCTTCCTCCACCTCTGAGGCTGCTTCCGCAAGCACCACCGCTGCTTCTTCTGAGGCTGCTTCCAGCGAGGCCGCTTCCTCTGAGGCTGCATCTTCCGAGGCTGCTTCCTCTGAGGCCGCTGTCAGCGAGGCTGCTTCTTCTGAGGCTGCTTCCACCACTGCCGCCTAAGTTTAACGCGCACAGCGTACATAACAGGATAGCAAAAGGCCGCTGCACATCGATTTCGTGCAGCGGCCTTTTTGGTTGCGCAGAAAGATTTTAAATGCCTTCCGCGTGCGCTATGGGCATAACCAGCGGAATGATTTTTTCTTTTTCGGAATACCGGGGCGTCTACGGACGCCCCGGTATCCCATTTTATGAAAAAAGACCGCCGCACAAAGCCATGTACAGCAGTCTCCTCGCGTTTGAGAAGCAAGCTTCCCAGTATCATTTTTCAAGGATCGCGCGGATCTGGGCAAGGTCGGCAGCAAAGGTGATATTCCGCTGCCGTGCCGAGGTGGAAAGCCCCATGGCAATCATCTGCTGCAAAAGCTGGTGCAGGGGCTGGTAGTAGCCGTTCAGGTCGTAGAGGATGCAGGGTGCATCCAGCTGTCCCAGAGACAGCTTGCTGATGACCTCGGTGATTTCCTCCAGCGTGCCGGTGCCGCCGGGAAACGCGATAAAAGCATCGCCCAGCTCGATCATTTTGGTCTTGCGGGCGGGCATATCCTCGGTCACGATCAATTCGGTCAGACCCTCGTGCTGCAGCTCTGCGTCCAGAAAGCACTTGGGCTCTACGCCGGTCACCCTGCCGCCTGCGGCCAGCACACTGTCGGCTAAAATGCCCATCAGGCCGCTTTTGCTGCCGCCGTACACCAGCGCGTTGCCGCTTTCGCCGATCCAGCGCCCCAGCTGCTGCACGGCCTGCGGCAGTGCAGGGTCGTTGCCAAGGTTTGCGCCCAGATACACGGTAATGTTCATTGCAGTATCCTTTCTTGCCGGGTCAGATGCTCCACAGCACTGCGCCCAGCACCGCAGAAAGCAGGATCATCCCGATGGGGGACGGCGCTTTCTGCGTTTTCTTTTTATAGGCAAAATGTAAAATGCCCAGCAGGGCAAACACTGCCAACGCACGCACATCCGGGGCAAAGCCGCCGGAAACAGTGGTAAAGCCCCCCAGCGTGGAAATCCCCATGGTGCAGGCAGTGGCTAAGATCATAGCCACCACGCAGGGGCGCACCCCGGCCAGAAAGGCGTTGACCCCGGCATACTTCATCAGGCTGTGCAGCGCCGCCGCGATGAGCAGAATGATGACAAAGGAGGGCAGCACCACCCCCACCGTTGCCGCAAAGGAACCTGCCAGCCCTGCCTGCGAAGCGCCGATAAAGGTAGCCATGTTCACCGCCAGCGGGCCGGGCGTGGACTCGGACACCGCGATAAAGCTGAGAAATTCGCTCTCGGTCAGCCAGCCGTGCCCCAGCACCGTTTCCCGCACCAGCGAGATCATGCCGTAGCCGCCGCCAAAGGACACCGCACCGATGACAAGGAAGTTCCAGAACAGCTCCAGCAAGATCATTTTGTACCGCCTTTCTTCCCCTGCCCTACCGCGTAGGTCAGCACCCCGGCTGCGCCGCAAAACAGGATGCAGCAGATGGAGGAAAACTTTACCGCCAGCACAGAGCAGCCCACCATGGCCGCCAGCACCACCGCCACCACTGCCGTGTTGAAGGGGGTGCGCTGCAGATTTTTGAGCATCTTGACCCCTGCGGATAGGATCAGGTAGATGACACAGGCCTGAATGCCCTTAAAGGCATTTGCTACCACTGTCAGCTGCAAAAAGCGGTCGAAGAAGAGCGAAATAAGGTAGATGACTGCAAAGGACGGCAGGCACACCGCCAAGGTGGAGGCTGCCGCACCGGCTATCCCGGCCAGCTTATAGCCGATGTAGGTGGCGCTGTTTACCGCCACAGGGCCGGGGGTGGACTCGGCAATGGCGACCATATCCAGAAACTCCTCCCGGGTAAGCCAGTGCTTTACCTCTACAAATTCGTGTTCCAGCAGCGCTACCATGGCATAGCCGCCGCCAAAAGTAAAGGCACCGATCTTGAAAAAGGTGCAAAAAAGTTCCTTGGTCTTGGACATAGGCATTTTTCCTCCGGGCACTTACTGTTTGACCGGCTCCAGTTCCAGATAGCACTCGAAAGCCGTTTTGTCCGCGCGCTTGGCAATAAAGTACCAGCCATCATCCGAAGGCGCGTAGAACACCTCCACCTGCTGCCCCATGGGGACTTCACGGTGGTAATTGATGGAGGCAAACTTTACAACGTGATCGCGCATAATTTCCAGCGGCAGCGCGTCACAGACGATATCCAGATAAAAAGCGTTGTTGATGTGGTAGTGCAAATCGCACTGGGAGTAGCGCGCCGTAAACAGGCCGGCGCTGGTCAGACTGTCCCGGCGCTTATGCAGCAAAAGGGGCAACTCCTCTTCCACCGTCTCGTTCCAGTATCCCTCTACCGTCCAGCCCGGCTGGCGCAGGATGTGCCCATCCTCAAGGCTGGACATGATCCAGCGGCTGTCCACCATGGCTACTTCCTGCCCGGCTTCGTCCGCAAGGGTGGTGACGCGCTTGATAGAGCCGTGGAAAGCCTTTTCTGAGCGGGAGCAAAGGGTCAAAGTCTCGCCACGGCGGGGCACGCGGCTGAACCGCAGCGCCTGCTTGCCCACCAGAAACGCTACGCCGTGATCCTCAAAGAACTTATCGTCCATGCCAAACTTCCGGGCGTGCATGGTGGAGATCTGCTCCACATAGCGCAGCAGGGCGCTGGCCTTGAGCAGGCTGTGGCAGTCTGCATCGGCATTTTCTACCACGGCGGTGCCCTCATAATAAAACTGTTCCATAGTCTTTCCCTCCTATCGGAAAAAGGCCGCCGCACCACGTCCGGGACGGCAGCCTTGGTTGAATGATCAATACTGATTGCGGGTCTTTTTGCGCACTTTGCGCCAGATATTGAAGCAGGCAAGTGCCAGCATAGCCAGAAGCAGCAGCAAAAACAGGTAGCTGCCGCCGCCCTCGTCGTAGCTCTTCATCTCGCTCCACTTCAGGTCCAGCTCGCTGTTCACCTCGTCGCTCAGGGCGGTGAACACCTTTTCGCGGGCGGCGTCCTCCTCAGACGGGTAGGCGATCTCGCTGGTTTTCAGATCCTCGTCCAGTACCTCCCATACATCGTGCATGGGGGTGGTGTAGCCGATATACTCGCTGTTGGCCTTGCCGATGTCGGTCTCGCACATGAAGTTGATGAACATCTCGGCGGCTTCCTTGTGCTCGCTGGCGGCGGGCACAGCCATGCAGTCCACCGAAAGCACACTGCCCTCCTCCGGGAACACCCAAGCCAAGTCCGGGTTATCATCGATCATGGTAATGGCATCGCCGGAGTAGTACACGCCGATAGCTGCCTCGCCGCCGATCATCTTATCAAAGATCTCGTCCATGACGTAGGCCTGCACCAGCGGCTTCTGTGCCTTGAGCTGCTCCACCACCTCGTCCACCTCTTCCGGGTTGGCAGGGTTGATGCTGTGGCCGCTCTTGAACGCAGCGATAGCGTAGGCATCGCGGCTGTTGTTGAACATCAGAATGTTGCCCGCATACTGCTCGTCCCACAGGTCTGCCCAACAGGTGGGGGCTTCGTCTACCATGGTAGTGTTGTAGATGATGCCGGTGGTGCACAGCATATAGGGCACAGTGTAGGCGTTCTGCGGGTCGTAATCCGGGTTGCGGTAGCCTGCATCGATCTTTTGGAAATTGGGGATATTGTCGTAGTCAAGGGGTGCAAGCATCCCCTCGTTGATCATCTTTGCCACCATGTAGTCGGAGGGGATGATCACATCGTAGTTGGCTGCGCCGGACTTGAGTTTGGCGTACAGAGACTCGTTGGAGTCGAAGGTGGTGTAGTTCACCTTGATGCCGGTCAGCTTTTCAAAGGCAGCCACCACGTCCACACTGTCATCCGAGCCATTGGAGATGTACTCGCCCCAGTTGTAGACGTTCAGGGTGACGTTCTGCCCCTTGAAGCGGGTCCAGTCGTAAGTATCCGACACCGAGACGTCCTCGGTCACCTCGATGGTACCGGCGGCAAACACCGGCAGTGCGGCGCACAGCGCCACGGCCAGCGTCAGCAGCAATGCAACAATGCGTTTCATCATGCGCCCTCCTCTCGCAGCGTTTTCTGATCCTTGCGGTAGCTGCGGCTCTCCATGGCGTTGGACACCAGAATGACGCTGAGGATGACCACAAACATGATGGTGGACAGCGCGTAGATCTCCGGGCTGACCTTTTTGCGGGTCATGGAATAGATGGCAATGGGCAGGGTCTCTACCGTGCCGCAGTTGAAGTAGGAGATCATGAAATCGTCGATGGAATAGGTCAGGCAGATGAGGAACGCCGACAGGATAGCGGGACTGATCTCCGGCAGAATGACCTTGAAGAACGCCTGCCGGGGGTCGCAGCCAAGATCCAGCGCTGCTTCGTACAGCTTGATATCCAGCTGCTTGAGCTTGGGGCTTACGTTAAAGATAACGTAGGGCACGTTGAACGCGATATGCGCAATGAGCAGCGTGGGCAGCCCCATGATGTTGTCCGGCAGCCATGCGGACTGCGCGGCAAAGCGCTGGTAAGCCACGAACAGCAGCATCAGAGAAATGCCGGTGATGATCTCCGGGTTGACCACCGGGATATAGGTGATGTTCGTCACCACCAGACGGCTTTTGCGGCTCATGGAGGCAATGCCAAGGCTGGCTGCCGTGCCCAGCACCGTGGCAATGATGGCGGACAATATTGCCACCTCAACGGACACCCACAGCGCATGGAGGATGGACGCATTCGTGAACAGGCTGCGATACCATTTGAAGGTAAAGCCGGTGAACAGCGAATAGCCCTTGCTCTGGTTGAAACTGAACACGATCATGTAGGCAATGGGCAGATACATGAAGCAGAAGAACAGGATGATGTAGACCCGCTGCATCAGGCGCAGATGTTTTGTTTTCATCAGGATACGCCCTCCATTTCATCCTCGTCAAAGCTGGATGTAAAGCTCATGCACAGCAGCACAATGATCATCAGCACCAAGCTCATGGCAGAGCCGACGTTCAGGTTGTAGCTGTTGCCCAAGAACTGCATCTCGATCAGATCGCCGATCAGCAGGTTAGAGCCGCCGCCCAGCATACGGCTGATGACAAAGGTAGACACCGCCGGCACGAACACCATGGTGATGCCGGTGCTGATGCCCGGCACGCTCATGGGGATGAGCACCCGCACAAGGGTCTTGGTGGTGTTGGCGCCAAGGTCCTGCGCAGCCTCCACAAGGCTCTGGTCGATCTTGGTCATGCTGGTGTACAGCGGCAGAATCATGTAGGGCACATAGTTATACACCATGCCCAGCACCACCGCACCGGAGGTGTTGAGCATGGTATAGGGGCCAAGGCCGATAAAGCCCAGCAGGGTGTTCACCGGGCCGTTGACGCTGAGCAGACCCATCCAAGCGTAGGTGCGCAGCAAAAAGTTCATCCACATGGGCAGCATGACCAGCATAAGCATGATGTGCTGCTTGTTCACCCGCAAACGGGACAGAAAATAGCCCACCGGGAAGGCGATGACCAGACAGATAACGGTTGCAATAAGCGCCAGCAGCAGACTGCGGGCAAACACCGAGCCGTAGCCGCTGATGGAGGTGAGGTTATTCAGGGTAAAGTTACCCTCGGCGTCCGTCATGGCATAGTACACCACAATAAACAAGGGCACAACGGTAAACAGCGCCATCCATACAAAGTACGGATAGGCCAGCTTTTTATCATAAATCTTCATGGCACATCACCCCTCGCTCCGCGCCATGATATGGATCTCGTTGGGGCCGATGCGCATACCAATGGTCTCACCGGGGGTGCAGGCGCGGGTGGAGTGGATCAGCCACTCGCGGCCCTCGCACTCCACGTGCATCTCAAAGTGCACACCCTTGAAGATGACATCGTTCACCACGCCCACAAGCTGGCCTTCCACCGGGGAGACCACCTCGATATCCTCCGGGCGCACCACCACCTGCACGCTCTGCTCCCGGGCAAAGCCGCGGTCCACGCAGGGGAAGTCCACACCGGAGAAGGACACCAGAAAGTCCTTGTGCATCACGCCGTCCACGATGTTGGAATCGCCGATAAAGTCTGCCACAAAGGCATTTTTCGGCTCGTTGTAGATATCCTCCGGGGTGCCGATCTGCTGCACCTTGCCGCCGTTCATGACCACGACGGTATCGGACATGGTAAGCGCTTCCTCCTGATCGTGGGTGACGTAGATAAAGGTAATGTTCATCTCACGTTGCAACCGCTTGAGCTCCAGCTGCATCTCCTTGCGCAGCTTCAGGTCCAGTGCGCCCAGCGGCTCGTCCAGCAGCAAAATCTCCGGCTCGTTGACCAGACTGCGGGCAATGGCCACGCGCTGCTGCTGACCGCCGGACATCTGGCTGATGCTGCGGCGCTCGAAGCCCTTTAAGCCCACGACCTCCAGCATATCGCGCACCTTGCGGCGGATAGTGTCCTCGTCCAGCTTTTTGAGCCGCAGACCAAAGGCCACGTTCTCGAACACATTCAGGTGCGGGAACAGCGCGTATTTCTGGAACACGGTATTCACCGGGCGCTTGTAGGGCGGCACACCGGTAATGTCCTTCCCTTTCAGCAGCACCTTGCCGGCGTTCGGCTCCAGAAAACCTGCGATCAGGCGCAGGGTGGTGGTTTTGCCGCAGCCGGAGGAACCGAGCAGCGTTACAAACTCCTTATCATGGATATCCAGATTCAGCCCATCCAGAATGCGCTGTCCATCAAATTCCACTACGATATCCCGCAGTGAAACGACCACCGAGTTGTCCATTTTATATGTTATCCTCCTTGTTCTCAGATACGAAAAAAGACAGGGAACCTGCCCCATCTTTTTTGCGTATAAGGGATGCTCCGCCCCGCGCAGCAGCATGATCTTGCGCGGCGGACTTACCCTGTCACGGTTTATAATAAACAATCACAGTCGGATTGTCAATCACTCTGCCGATGTTTGCCGCAACTTTATAAAAAGCTGCAAAAAAATATACGCTGCACCTTGGTTTCGGCGCAGCGTATCAAAGCAATTATTCCTGCGTTTTCAGGTCGTTTTCCGTCAGCAGAAGCGCCTGCACAGTGCTTATGTCCACCGTGTATACCGAAGGTTCCCCTTCCACCTGCAAATACCACCCGTCCGTGCCGCAGGCGTAGGCCAGCTGCACGGTGGAGCCGTCCTCGCTGGTGACTACAGCGGTGAATACCGGTGCATCAAAACCGCAGGCAGAAAGGTCGGCGTCCGTGGCTTGGGCGGTGGCATAGGTGCACAAGGCCGACAAAAGGCTTTGCACCTTATCCTGTGCAAGGCTGGCGGCGGGGTCAGACGCCAGCTGCCACACTGTTTCGTAGGTGGAGGAAGAGGTACTGTCGGCGCTTTCGGTCGGCTCGCTGACAGCGTTCAGGGTGACGGAGGTGCCATCTGCCAGCGTGTAGGCTACCTGTGTAATGGTCGAGGCTGTGAGCCCAGTGGGGCAGAAGCTGCCGAAAAGCCCGGCCTTATCCAGCTGGAAACAGGCGGCTTTGTTGCCGCTGACGGTATAAATGGCATCGTCCCCGGCTTTTTGCACATAAAGATCCCCGGTGACCGGGTTCTCTGCCCCGAAGGTCAGAGTGGTGCTCTGCCCTGCCGCCGTTACCGTAACGGTAAGCTGCGGGCTGTCCAGCCCGTAGTCCTCCCCTGCCTGCGGTGTCAGGCTGCGCTTGGCATTCAGTGCCATCAGGGCGGTGCGCATGGTGTTGCAGGCGCTCTCGTCCAGATGATAGGCGGGGTCCTGTGCCAGCTGCCAGCTGCCGCCGGAGTACTGTAGGGTGTAGGTCTCGCCGTTATAGGTGTACTCGATCTGCTCCAAGTCCTCAGCGGCAAAGCTGGAAAGCGGGATGCTGCCCTCGGCGGCGGCGCTGGCGGCCTGCTCGGCTTTTGCGTTGCTGCGGGTCACCGCCCACAGCGCCGCGCCCAGCAGCACTGCCGCCGCCAGCAGCGCCAGCAGGACACGCTGTTTTGTTTTCATGGCGGTCTCCTTATCTGCGGCGGCGCAGCAGCACCACCACTGCCCCGGCAATGAGCACCGCCGCCGGGAGCACGAACACAAAGGTCAGCCCCAGTGCAGCGGCGGTAGAGCCTGCCACCGTGATGGGCTCGGCTTCCAGCGCCTTAGTGTCCACAAGGATATCCTGCCCCACCAGAGAGGCGGCGCAGCCCTGCAAAAAGGTCAGATTGCCGGGCATGGACTGATAAAGCTGCTCGTTATCCATGTTGGGACAGCCGATCCAGAGGACCTCGGCACCGGTTTCTTCGTTCCGTGCCCAGACGGCCAGCGCAAAGGGGCCATCTGCGTCCCCGTCCTCCCGCTCCATGGTGGTAAGGTCGTCGATGTCGGCCTTGGCATAGGCAGAGGAGGAACTGTTCAGCAGCGGCTCGGTGGTGACATTCTCGGTCTCAGTGACCGTGATACCCTGCGCCACTGACAGCATGACATGGGTGCTGGTATTCACGCCGTTCAGTGCGGTGCTTTCGGTGGGTGTGCCGTAGTCCGGCAGCAGCGACCATGCAGAGTTATACAGCGCCTTGCTGCTGTCGCCCTCCACCACCATGCCCTCTGCGCGGGCAAGGCCAAACTGCGCCAGCACGGCGTCCAGCTGCGGGGTCTGGGCGTAGACGCTGCTGGTCAGCAGCAGCTTGCCGCCCGCCGCAAGATAATTTTGCAGCTGGCTGATCTCGTCCACAAGACCGTCCCCTGCGGAAAAATCGGTGGTGGGTGCGTTGATGATGAGCAGGTCGCAGTCCTCCGGGATGGTGCTTGTAAGCAGATCCAGCGGCTGGGCGTCGATATTCTGGGCGTCCAGCGCATCGGTCAGGGAGTCGGTCAGGGTCTGCTCACCGTGGTTGGTGGTATAGTAGGCGTGGCTCTGCCCGGCTGCGGTGAGCTTATAGATGGCAGAGGTGATCTGCTTTTCGCCGCCAAAGGTCACGCTGGCAGAGCCGGTGGTGTAGTAGTCGGTATAATCGTACTCGTACAGGTCGGCGGCATCCAGTACGGTGCTGTTCTCCCCGCAGGTGACAATCAGACTGCCGGAGGAAACATTCTCCGCGCCATACTTTGCGGCAAAGGTGGGGTACAGGGTGGGGTCTTTCTGCTCCCAGCTCAGGTGCCCACTCTCGGCGGCGTAGTGATCCAGCAGCTTTGTGATGATGGCATCCTCGCTGCCGGTCTCGCACAGATAATAGATGTGCACATCCTTTTCCAGCCCCTCCACCAGTGCTTTGGTGCTGTCGCTCAGGGTGTACATTTTGGCTTCAGAGAGGTCGAACTCGGTATATTTTGCAGGGATGGCTCGTACCAGCAGGTTGAGCAGCACCGCCAGCACCAGCACTGCCGCCAGCATGGCAGTGGACAGCAGCCCGCTGCGGAATACTCTGCCCTTTTGAGAGGCTGCGTTCTTGTTCCATTTCATCGTTATGGCCTCCTCTCAGTTCCAGCGGCGCTTTTCCAGCCCCTGCGCGGTGAAAAACAGGAACACCACTGCCACGGTCAGGTAGTAGACCAGTGTGGGGATGGAAAAGCTGCTGTTGACAAATTCTTCAAAGGGGGTAAACAGGCACAGGGCGCTGAGCACCGCGCTGAAGGCCTCGGTCAGCCAGCTGCTCTTGAGCAGAAACAGCGCCGTAAGCGCCACGCAGCACCCCGCAAAGGAAAGACAGCCCAGCGTAAAGCTTTTGCTGCGCAGTCCCGCCACCACGCTGAGCACAGCGGCAATGGCAGTGAACAGTGCCAGCGCCACCGCGCTGCCGGTGGTGAACATAGTGCGCAGGCTGGGCATCATATAGGCCAGCAGCAGCGCCGCAACACCGGACACGGCGGCAATGATCTGGTTTTCGGTCAGGCTGGAAAGGAACACCCCGATGGCAATGGCGGCGCAGCCCATGAGGTAATAGCACAGCAGCGCGGAAAAGTTGGCCAGTGTACTGGTGCCGGTAGCGCCCAGTAGTTTCAGTACAAGGATCATGCCCACATCCACAAGGCAGGGCAGCGCAAAAATGACGCAAAGAGCAAAATATTTGCCCAGCACGATGCCGCCCACCGACACCGGGCTTGTGAGCAGCAGTTGGTCGGTGCGGCTGTGGCGTTCCTCCGCAAAGGAGCGCATGGTGAGCACCGGAATGTAGAGCAGCAGCACAAAAATAGTGCGGTACAGCGTGTAGTAGCCAAAATCCGGCAGACCATAGCCCAGATTCAGCGCCACAAAATAGATAGCCGTAGCCGCCAGCATAAAGGCAGTAAGCACCGCACCGATCATGCCGTGAAAGCAGCTGCGGAGTTCTCGTTTAAAGATGGCCAGCATCTCAGTTTCCCTCCCCTTCTGCCGGGGTGTTCTGCTCCGGCATTTTTTCGGTCAGCGCAAGGAATACCTCCTCAAGGCTACGGTTCTCGGCGGCAAGCGCCAGCACG
>ULXP01014830.1_pt1 | contig 11442 bp, 8 predicted proteins | sample 1961351 | NCBI WGS metagenome assembly ULXP01 (sample SAMEA4835840, study PRJEB28245) | human gut metagenome | biome: gut microbiome; material: fecal sample | place: Denmark | collected 2008 | reverse complement strand
TTTACCGCACGGCCGACAATTGCCGCCGTGCCCGCCGATTCAACAAGCTCTTGACCGATGCGCAATGCGATTCGTTTTGCTGTTTCGCGCCACCTTCGGATGGCTGCGCGCTCCTGCTCCGAGCTGATCGCCCAAGTCGGATCGATCGACTCAAGCCAGCTTCTGAACGGCGCATCAATTTCATAATAGAACTGCTCCTGTGCGCGTGCAACGGCAGCGCATTTCTTTGCAGATTCATCGTCCGCGCCGGCTGCGATTTCAATATTGACGGCAAGGTTTTTAACTTCCTTGGCAGTTTCACCGCAGTTTTGGATTTCGGTTTCGATTTTGTCCCGCCAATGTTCTCCAACCTCTGTGATAAGATCCGTGTGGAATGTCAGGGAGTCGGAGAGGATGTTTGTGTAGCAGCTCTTCATGGTATCATATTGAACGGAACAGATTCGGAAGCTTATCAATCTCGTTTTGTCAATAAGTCCCTCTTTTTTTATATAGTTGATCCATCCAACGATTCCCGGGGTATGATTTCCGTCACCGAAATCGAAGCAGACGGAAAACTCTCGCCACATCTGCGCTGCGTAATTGTGCGCTTTCGGCTTACATACCTCATTGCCACCTTTTGAGGCTTCACGATCGACCCGCCAAATCGTCATTGGCTCCAAAAAAGCATTTTCGCTTGTGAAGAAATCTCCGCCGCATATTCTGTACGCCGTAACAAAGCCCTCACTGCGAACCAACATTACTCGCCTTGACTGAAGAGTGTAAAGCGCCGCAAGGTTATCCGGCATGGCGATTTCAACTCTTGGCCTGCTGCGGACTTTCTCCTCCCAAATTGGCTTCTCCTCTTCCCAAACGCTGTTACCGCCGTAATTCAAAGCTATATAATTCAGCAAAAGATCCTCAAACAAATTCTTGCCGTGTACTGCAATAATTCCAAGGTTTCCAAGCCATCCGATTCCCGCTAATTTCTTTCCGGATGAGGCATTGATTTTTTTGCTTTTGCCTCTCTCGTTTGAAGAATCGTCGAATGCATTAACGTGCAAAAGCCACCTTGCAGCTTCCGAATTTGTTAGCCGTTCCTTTTCCTCTCCCGAACGCGCCGCGAACAGACGCGGTTTATTGTTGCTTTCGGCTATAGCGCTGTTGAGTTTGCTCGCAGAGAAAACGGACGCTGTTTCATCCGTGTTTACCGATAACGCCTGATAAAACGGCCTTTCCGGATGAAAAATCCAAAACCTTTCGTGTACGGACTCAAGGTAATCCCTTATCGGCTTTTCGGGCAGCCGACCGGCGGTCCAAAGCTCCTTCCAGCGTTCCTCCGCATCCTCCGGCTCTTCGAGCGGCCACTCCTCGCCGTCCGGTGAGTATCTTGAAAAAACAGTGTGCAAAACCGCAAGCATCAGTCGGAGCACCGCAACATCCTGCGTCGGCAGCTCGCCCGCAAGCTCAACGTATTCATGAGCCTTCAGCAGCGCATCCGTCAGTGAAAGCTCATCAACGGTGCAGTCGCTTTTCCGCGCAAGTATCCATTTTTCGTCAAGCAGATTGAATTCGATTTCCTTCATCATTTCACTCCTTTTCGTATGTTAATCCGGTTTTTATATCATAATGCAGCCGCACTTCGCCAAGCACCGCATTCAGCTCATTATCGAAAAGCAGAACAAGCTCCTCCTTCAGCAGCGCCGAATCCTGCCATGCGGAAAAATTGCTTTTGGTTTCACTCTCAAGCTGCGTAATCGTGCTGTCGATATTCCACCGTCGGCCGAAAAATCCAGGAAGGCGGAGCTTCTGCCGCGCAATGAGCAACGCCTCCTCCCTTGAGGGCGGCCTGTCCGCCGGTATGACCCGCTCGCATTCATCCGAAACGGTGTGTATCTGCCCTTCCGCATCGCGCATAAGTGCAATTACGTCAATCGATGGGTCTCCGTCACGCACGGCTCTTTCGCCGGCCTGTTCGCTGCTTAAGCCAATGGCGTTATCCAGCCAGCCGTCAAGCGATTTCCCCTTTCTTTCGGACGGTTTTCCAATCAACCAATTGCATGCATTGCGCTCTTTTTTCTTTGTTTTTTTCACGTATTCTTCTTGCGCACTTTCCACCCCCTCGGTCAGCTCTCCAAGCATTCGGTCATCGTTTTCATCGTATACACGCTGAACGAGCAGCGGAATATCGCTCGGAATCGTCAATTTGTTCGGCAGCAATGCCCGCGTCCGCATCAACAGCCATTCACCGTAAATCGCCGCACTTCCCGAATCAAAACTGTCATCCGTTTCATCAAGAACAAAGCAGCATGCCGTTTCCAGTCCCTGCGGACGAACCCTGTTATGTCGGTGCAGCCTGCCTGTGCGCTGCAAAAGCAAATCCATCGGGCAAAGTTCCGTTATCATAAGATCAAAATCAAGGTCAAGCGATTGTTCAAGCACCTGCGTTCCGACAATTATCAGTCCGTGTCTGCTTTCCGGGGTGGAGTGTTTGCCCACACGCTTAAGTATCTGCTCCTCGCGCTTCGCACGATCCGTCATTATGAACTGCGCATGCATGATAATAACTTCGGCTTTCGGGAAAGCGGACTGCAATTCAGCCGCAATTTCCTGTGCTTTTCGCACGGTATTGACTATCACGCCCACACACCCGCCGCGTTCGGCGGCATAGCCTGCCCGCGCAGTTACTTCATCGCGGTAAATCGTTTTAACGGAGATTTCCTTTTGTTCACCGCTAAAGGAAAGCGCCTTCTGCTTTACAAAATTCTTCTCCGTGTACGTCAGCAGGGGATAAGCAAGGCTGCTCTTCCACGCGTCATCGATGCACTTTAGTCCCCGTCCGACATACGCCTCAACAAGCTCCGCACGACGTTTCGCCGGAAGCGTTGCCGAAAGAATAATCACCGGAACTTTATAAATTCCAAGCCATTGTATCGCCATATCAAGATATTTGCTCATATAGGCGTCGTAAGCGTGACATTCGTCAACAACGACCACTTTTCCGGAAAGACCGAAGTGTTTCAGCATCACATGCTTTTGCTTCAGTGCCGCCATCAGCAGCTGATCGACCGTTCCGATAACAAAATCCGAAAGCAGGGTTTGCTTTCTTCCCGAAAACCAGTCGTGCACAATGAGTCCGCTGTCCGACTCGATGTTCAAATTGCTGTGCCCGGTGAACAGCTCCCGATAGTCCTCATTCAGAGCGGCATTGCCGTGCGCAAGCTTTATCGCCAAAAGGGTTTGCTCATCCTCCGCCAACCCGCCTGCCCATTTTTCAAGCCGCGGAAAAATTCCGTTTGAAGTTGCCTGCGTCGGCATTCCGAAGAACATACCGCCTGCGCCGGCTCTTGCGGCAAGTATTTCCGAAAGTGCAAGTGCCGCTTCCGTCTTTCCCAATCCCATAGGGGCTTCGATTATGTAGATTCCCGAGGACTCTGCATCCGTTGCGGTTGAAATGATATCCGCCTGCGTCGGGTTCGGCAAAAATCCGAATCGTTCTTTAAATGCTTCGTCATCCAGTCCGAAGCGCGCCGTTGAGTTCCATATATCAGTGAAGTGAATTTTGTTCCACGCCGCCTCCGTTCGCTCGGGGTAGTCGCTGAATTGACCCTGCTCATCCGCCGATATGAGCGGAAAATATGTTGTGTTGCTTGCGATCCAGTCCGCCGTTATCAGCATTCCGGAAATAACCACCTGCGCCGGAACCGATATATCGGGAAGCGCGCTCAAATCAGAAAAACCAGCGCTTTCAAGTGAATAATCGAGCCATTCCTTCCAAAGTGAGTCAAAGAGAGATTTGTATTTCATTCCGCGTCCGTAGAAATTATCGGGGTTTTTGTATCCCCCTTCAATTTGATTGCAAACATCCGCCGTAAGCGCCGTCGGCTTTCCGTGATGCGCCCCCGCGATTGAAGCAATTCCTCTCAAACAGCCGAATTTTAAAAGTATCGCCTCGCTTGCAAGCGCATGGGGCGTTTCGGAAATCCTTTCAAAACTGCCCGATTTCGGAAGATCAACGTATTCCGCAAAGGGGGAGAACTCAACCGCGTCACGTATACGTGACTGAAAAACGACGGTGACCTTTCCGATGTCATGCACAAGCGCACAAAACTTCAGTGTTGAAAAGAGTTTTTCCCTGCCGCCGCATTCAGCGCAAAGGTAATCCGAAATGCTTTCCGGCAATCTCTTTTGTGCGAGTTTTTCCATAATGCCCGCCGTGTCAAATGAATGCATCCAAAACGGCAGCCAGTCGTTTCCGTTCTCTCTGTCACTTTTTGCAACCGCCGCTGACAGCTCTTTGGAGAATCTGTTCAAATTTTTTACCTCTCAGTGCGTACAATTTCATTGCAGCATTCTGCAATTGCCCTTTAATCGGTTATATTATACCTTTATCCGTCAAAAAAAGCAACATATGACATTCAGCGTCATTCTTTCTGTTCACTACAAATATTGACTTCGCTTATTGTGTGCTTACATGTTCTTTTTATATTTCGGGCAGCGTTATTCCTTCATTGAGACATATTCAATTCGATATGATAAAACGCTGCTGTACATTTTTATGTTCCGCTGCGATAATATATTAATTTTGCCTGTGTTGCCGGCGTTCGAACCAAACCGGATCGCCCTTCGTTTTCACTTGAAATATTCTTAAATATGATGTACAATGCAATCGGGAGCCGTCATTGGGCAGTGCAATCCGCAAGTGATTTACAAATTTGCGTGCAGTGCCGGTTCCGATGCTTAGAGGAAACGGAGGAATAGCTTTGGAGCAAAAAGACATAAATGTCAATGTTTTTTCCGCCGCGCCGCAAACCTGTTCGGGAGAGAAGGTTTTTAATCCGAACATTTCTTCAGCTGTGCCGCAAGCATGTGCGGCAAAGCGCGCACCGACCTATTCCGAACGATTGGACAAGCTGCGCATATTTGCCGATGAAGCGGCGGAGGAGCTTCCGCAGGTATTTTACCGTGAGCTGAACGGAGGAATCATACTTTCTCCGATTACAAAAGCGCACCCGCAATCCGATCCTAAAAAGCCGCTGCTTGTGTTGGGTGAATACAGGAACTCGCCGCAGATGGGACGGAGCATTGTGTTGTACGGCGGTTCGATTTTGCGCAGTTACGGGAATTTACCGGACGAAAAGCTGAAGGCCGAGGTCCGGCACATCTTGCGGCACGAATTCACGCATCACCTTGAGTCACTCAGCGGCACAAACGATCTTGAGATTGACGATGCGGTCAAGCTGAACCGCTACAAGGCAAGCATCCATGCGGAATAAATTTGAAAATGCGGAACAGGACAGTAGGAAGCGGATGAAGTTATTGCTAATCAGTTTTTAATTTATCCATTGTAAGGAGTCTCGTAAATGAAATCAAAAGTGTTTTTTTCTTCCGAAATCACGGCTGAAAAGGTGGTTGAGCTTTTCCATGCGGCATCGAATGACCTGCCCGGCGGAATTCTTCCCGGCAAAGTTGCCGTAAAACTGCATTCGGGCGAACCCGGCAATCAAAACTTTTTGAAACCGGAATTTTGGCAGCCTGTCGTCAACGATGTGCACGGAACCGTGGTTGAATGCAACACCGCCTACGACGGCGGACGCAACACAACCGAAAAACACCGTGAAACCATGGAAAAACACGGTTGGAGCAAGCATTTCACCGTTGACATTATGGATGCGGAAGGGCCGGATGCCGAGCTTTTGATTCCGAACGGCAAGCGCATCAAAAAGGTTCAGGTCGGCAAAAACATGCTTAACTATGGCTCCATGCTTGTGCTTTCCCATTTCAAGGGGCATCCGATGGGCGGGTTCGGCGGCGCGCTGAAGCAGCTTTCCATTGGCTGCGCCTCCTCCTACGGCAAGGCATATATCCACGGTGCAGGCGAGCCGGAGAAGATTTGGACAGGCGACCACAACTCGTTTCTTGAATCCATGGCCGACGCGGCGGAAGCCGTCGTGCGTCATTTCAACGGCAATATGGTTTTTATCAACGTCATGAAGAATATGTCCGTTGACTGCGATTGCTGTTCCGTTGCGGAAGATCCCTGCATGGCAGATATCGGAATTCTTGCATCACTTGACCCGATAGCTGTCGACCGCGCATGTCTTGACCTTGTTTATGCCTCCGACGACCCCGGCAGGGATCATTTGCTTGAGCGCATTGAAAGCCGCAACGGCGCACACACGATTGATGCCGCAGCGGAGTTGGGGTTCGGCAGCAAGGATTATGAGCTTGTAAAGCTGTAAGCATTCAGATTTTATTTCGTTCGAAACCCGAAACCTTGTGCCGTTTTTCGGCACCGGTTCGATTCTGAGCAAAAGTTATCCGCAATTTAATCATAAACTGCGGATAACTCCGCAAAACATTATACAAACTGCCGAGTTCCGCATGAATCGGCAGTTTTTCAAATTAATATATTTTTTTCCTTTCAAATCCCGCCGGAAGCTTTTGCCTCGGGCGGGATTTATTGATTCAATCAACTGTTGCGGAATTGCTTTAAAATGCTCGGCACGGCGTGCGTCGAATCAGTCAATGGGCTTCATTGTGGGGAAAAGATTCCTCACATGGAATAGCTGTGCAGCAGCCTTGTCAATACTGTGCTTTGCTTACAGGTCACATTTTCCCGTGTGTGATAACTCTGTACATTTCCCTGCTGAAAGCATACACCATAGTGGTGCTCCAAGTGGTGTATGTGGTGCAACTCCAACCTTTCGCACCTCTGAAAGATTGTAGTTAATATTATAACAGAAGACTCTCAGAATTTCAATGGGTTTCAGGTCGTCCCGTAAGGAATCCAGAAAAAACTTCAATACTCTGCTTACATTCACTCGTTATATTGTGCCCGTCTAAAGCGTGGTTATAAACGGATATGCAAAGTTCAATCCCGTACTACGCCACGCCGTTAATCCTCCACCACAAGACAATTTACCTTTCCACTGAACGCTGTACAGGCATCTATAGCAATAATTCCGGGACCATAATAGGGAGAGAAGTCCGCATCTTCTCCAAACTCGGTCCCCTTGTGTTCGTATTTGCTATGGCCATACGAAGTATGCCAGTGTCCGCAAACAATGGTCTTATTCTCATCTGCGGTCTGTGCTGCATCCATGCCATTGAACCATCTTGCTTGATTCCATTGCTCACGGCCTGCTTCTCTCCAAGAAGAAATATAGCTGTAGCTTTTATCCCTGTTCGGAATGCTTGGTATCCAGCCATGCGTGAAAACATAGTGTTCCGTCTCAAAGTAATCAAGCATCGCTTGGATAATCTCTTTGTAAAACGGTACGTCTTTCGCTGCATCGACAAAATCATAATGGCGTATAGATGCCATCACTGGATCAAAGCCCGTTAACTGGAGTGCAGTATCATAAGTTCCGTTTGATTTGTGATAGCTATATGGCATCCCCGCATCCGTGGTCACAAGCTCCACAAATAAGTCCTCATGGTTTCCACGAATGAGAATTATCTTGTCTTGCTCCATCTGCTCCAATATGAACTGCTGAAGCTGTTTCGCCTCATGCCCTCGATCAAATAAATCTCCGAGCATAATCAACTTATGAGGAGTTGTATCGGAAAAGAAGCCTGCCTTTTCCAATGCAGATTTCATCTGCGTATAGTAGCCGTGAATATCGGAGATAACATAGTAACGCATAATTTCTTATTTTTCGCCTCTATTTTCCTTGGATAGTCTGTCGGCCAGAACCAACTCTTTCATCTTAAAGCAGAGCCATTCATCTATGGTCAGATCAAGCTCGGCAAGGGCAATCACCAGCCGCTTCATCTCATTCTTATCAATGCCGAAGCTTATGCTTATTGTATCATAGTTCTTCGGAAGCTGCAAGATACATCGTGCCTCGTTGCGTTCATATCGCCTGAGTAATTCAGGCTGATCCTCAAAAAACTTTCTTCCGGTAGTATAATTTAATATAGTATCTATGAAGGAGGTCGTGCCTGTGAACATCAAGGATATTCGCACTCGCAAGGGTCTTACGCAGGCAGAAGTGGCCTCCGCATTGGGCGTATTCGGGCTTAGTGGAAGACCTGCTGGAAAATCCCATGATGTAATTTCATTCCTGCACCTGCTTCGGCAGGTGCATTTCCTATGTCAAACCAGTCGTTTCGTTTCTGTTTAACCTACGCATTTCCTAAAATTTTCTTAAGCGTCTTCAGTGCATATAGCAGAGCCAGCCGTATAACATAACAAGGGCTTCCTTTCAGAGATTTCTCTGCCGGAAGCCCTTGGTAGGTTGTTCTTGCCGAAAAAAAGAAGCCACCGGCAAGACAGGGTAAGCCTATGGCTTACATTCATTTGGCTGTTGGCTCAAGGAATGTATCTGATGAATATATATGAAATTTTCAAGGTTCCCGGAAGGCTTTTCGCCTTCTCACTTTCTCTTTGCCGAATTTTTTTGCGAGATTCCCACACTTTTTCAAAAAAATTTTTTGTGCCGGTTCCAGAAAACAAAAAAGCCCCCACTGCACCTGTTTAATAGGCGTAGTGAGCGCAAAAAATAAGACCCGGTGATTTCTCACCGAGCCTCATATCTGAATATATAGTTTTCAAAAAAACAGCCCCGCAGAATCACTTCTGCGAGGCTGAAATTCAATCGCACATTTTTCTCGGCATCCGTCATCCGTGGTTCACCCTTGGTGTAAATTGGTGTACGAGAGGCTTTTTTAGCCCGATCAGGGGGCAATCAATAGAGCTTTGCGCCGGCGGGGATGTGCGGATCGACCATCAGCAAATGCAGCTTTTCTTCGCCGTTTTCGTGATGCACGGCGGAGATAAGCATACCGCAGGAATCGATGCCCATCATCGGACGAGGCGGCAGGTTGGTTATGGCGATGCAGGTCTTTCCAACCAGCTCCTCCGGCTCATAATATTCGTGAATACCGCTTAAAATCACCCGATCTGCGCCGCTTCCGTCGTCCAAAACGAACTTTAGGAGCTTTTTGGACTTCTTCACAGCTTCGCATTCCTTGACCTTCACGACACGATAATCGGACTTGGCGAAGGTATCAAAATCTACAAAATCTTTAAACAACGGCTCGATCTGAACATTGGAAAAGTCGATCGGCTCATCCTTAATCTCGACCGTACCCTTTGCACCGCCGATAATACCGACTTCCTCGGGCTTTTTTTCCGACTTGGGAGCGTCCAACGGCTTCATTGTGGGAAAGAGTAGAACGTCTCTGATTGTGGGGGAATCGGTCAGGAGCATGATAATCCTGTCTATGCCGAAACCGATGCCGCCGGTGGGGGGCATTCCGTATTCGAGTGCAGCGATGAAGTTTTCATCAATGGGCATTGCCTCATCGTCGCCTTTTGCTTTTTCCTGCGCCTGCTGTTCGAAACGCGCACGCTGGTCGATGGGGTCGTTCAGCTCGCTGAAAGCGTTGCAATACTCTGCACCGGCAATGAAAAGCTCAAAGCGTTCAACGATCCCGGGATTATCAGGTTTGCGCTTTGTAAGCGGAGAAACCTCAACGGGATAATCAATAATAAACGTGGGCTGGATGAGCTTGCTCTCAACAAATTCATCAAAGGCCGCAAAAAGAACCTTGCCGATGGGCGCAGTTTTATCCTCAATTTCGAGGCCGAGGGACTTTGCTTTTTCAATTGCCTCCGCGCCATCCCTGCAGGCATAGAAATCAACACCGGTGTGCTCAAGAACCGCGTCATTCATGGTTTGACGGCGGAAGGGGGGAGTGAGGTCAATTTCTTTGCCCTGATACGTAATTTTTGTAGTACCGAGAATCGTTTTCGCGCAGTGGGAGAGCAGATTTTCGGCAAGTTCCATCATTCCGTGGTAATCGGTGTAAGCCTGATAAAGCTCCATGCTTGTATATTCAGGATTATGCGTCGCATCCATGCCCTCGTTGCGGAACTGGTGACCTATCTCATAAACCTTTTCCAAACCGCCGACGATGCACATTTTGAGCGGAAGCTCGGTTGCAATGCGCATAAAAACGTCCAAGTCAAGTGCATTATAATGGCTTATGAAGGGACGCGCATTCGCACCGCTTGCAACGGTATTGATAATAGGGGTCTCAACTTCCAAAAATCCGCGCTCATCCAGGTATCTGCGAATTTCGGAAATAATTCGGCTGCGCTTAATGAAAGTTGTGCGAACCTCGGGGTTCATGATAAGGTCAACATAGCGCATGCGATAGCGCAAATCAGTATCACGAAGGCCATGGAATTTTTCCGGAAGAGGCCTTAATGATTTTGAAAGCAGAGTGACTGTTTCCGCATGAATGGAGATTTCGCCTGTTTTTGTTTTGAAAACAAATCCGGTAATGCCGAGCATATCGCCGATATCATATGCTTTAAAATCGGAATATGATTCTTCGCCGATATCATCGCGGCGAACATAGGCTTGAATATCGCCTTTCGCATCGCGAAGCCCTGCAAAACTTGCCTTGCCCATAACACGTTTTGACATCATTCGGCCGGCAACAGAGACTTTTTTGCCCTCATATGCCTCGTAGTTTGCCTTTATGTCCGTGCTGAAATCGGTTTGGTCGAATTTTACAATGTCGAACGGGTTTTTTCCGGCAGCCTGAAGCGCCGCAAGCTTATCGCGGCGAATCTGAAGCAGCTCGTGGAGTTCTTCAGCGTTGACAGTGTTGTTTTCTTCTGTATTGATTATGTTGTTTTCTTCCATTTATACTAATTCTCCATCATCGTAACGTGAGCCTGTCTGTTAAAAGTTATCTCCTGATTGAGATGATTTTAACCTTCATAAGACCGCCGGGAGCCTCAACATTGGTGATTTCGTCAATCGATTTTCCCAAAAGCGCAGCGCCGACAGGGGAGTCGTTTGAAATGCTCTTGGGTTTTGCGTCGATATCCGCTTCGGCAGAACCGACAATCTTAAATTCATCTTCAAACCCCAAATCAACGAATTTAATGCGAACGATCGAACCCATTGTGACTGTTTTGCCGTCGGTATGAGTTTCATCAATGATCACAACGTTTTTGAGCATCGCTTCAAGCTCCATAATCTCGAGTTCATTATGAGCCTGTGCGTCTTTCGCGGCGTCGTATTCCGCATTTTCGCTTAAGTCGCCGAATGAACGCGCAACAGCGATCTCCTCGGTTATTTCCGCCCTGCGGACATTTTTTAAATATTCAAGCTTATCTTCGAGAGCTTTTTTGCCTGCCAGAGTAAGCTGTACAACTTCTGCCATGTTTCTGCCTCCTGAGTCTGTATGTGCAAGGCAAACCTTGCGAAAGCACATACCAATTTATTCTATTATAAGGATTTTTTTCCGTGTTGTCAACAAATCGGCATGGTTTTTTTATAAAAAACTCCCCGTGTAATCCGCCGTTTGCGTCAACGCCGCCGCCGATTTCTTTATGCCTGTTCCCGACTCACGCGGAACGCCTCGCCCGCACTCAACAGATATACCCAAGTCTCTTTCACCGGCAATCCGGACAGTTTTTGCAATGCATCCGCGTAAATT
>ULXP01050486.1_pt1 | contig 11484 bp, 10 predicted proteins | sample 1961351 | NCBI WGS metagenome assembly ULXP01 (sample SAMEA4835840, study PRJEB28245) | human gut metagenome | biome: gut microbiome; material: fecal sample | place: Denmark | collected 2008 | reverse complement strand
ACTACACGGATGCGCAGCGGGCAGAGTACCGCCGTCTGCGCGATATATTTGAACATGCAGAACAGGTGAAGGTGAAAACGGAAGAGGGGACGGTTTGTATTCAGTATCTTCTGTACGGCAGACCGCAAAAGTTACTTTGCAGCCCTTTTTAGAAAGCAGCCGAATATGTGCTTGTATAGTCATACTTTATAAATGGAGAAAATGGCTTATATTAGAGAAAAAACGCATTGCATCGTAAGCGAATCGGTGCTATAATATAAATTGTCGAAAGTTGAATATAAGCAGACGAACAGCCGGTAGGTCGAAAGCCTATCGGCTTTTTTCGTGCTATCTCACAAGGTGCTATGTACATAAAGGGTAGGGTGAATAGATTTGGATAAGGCTTTGGATGTTAAAATTTTGTAAAAGAAACGTGAAAAGTGTCTCCTTTTTGCCCGATTTCGGTGTACATAGTGAAGGCCTTTATTTCTGAGCTAGATGAAAGGAGAAAGTGCAAGTCAGGGATTTATTGCAGTTCAGGGGGAGACTGTCGCTGATCATTTGTCATGCAGCTGCTTGTTTTGCATTGCAAAATACTTGTTGGGAACACCCAAACCCTTAAACTGCATCTGTTGGATGCAGGATTAGCGTCTCCAAATGAGAAAGTTTATGGCTCTAACACATTGTCAGCCATTGGTAAACAACTTTTTCCAGTCAAAAAGAAAATAGCGATGATTAAAGATGAACATTGCAGAAAAATGTGATACAATAAAAAATGAAAATCCAAACAACAGGAGGAATCCCCTCGTGGCCAACAACGTGAACGTCAAAAAACTGGAAGCTGACCTGTGGGAGTCGGCAGATCTGCTGCGTGCAGGCTCTAAACTCACCTCGAACCAATACTGTATGCCGGTGTTGGGACTGATTTTTCTACGGTATGCGTACAGCCGCTTCAAACTGGTAGAGCAGGAGATCCTGAAAGACCGTCCCATGCGCGGTGGCCGGGTGCTGCCGGTGGAACAGAGCGACTTTGCCGAGAAGAGCGCACTGTTTCTGCCCAAGGAGGCGCAGTACAATTACTTAGTCAATTTGCCCGCCAACATCCCGGAGCAGGGGCTGACCGGCATCGAGGGCAATCCTCTGAACAGTCTGGGCGAAGTGGTGAACAACGCCATGGGACTGGTGGAGCAGCAGAGCGAGCAGCTGCAGGGCGTTCTGCCGAAGGACTACACCATCTTCTCGGATGAGCTGCTGGGGAACTGCTGCGCATCTTCAACAATGATGCGTTGGACGATGTGGGCGGCGATGTGATCGGTCGTATCTACGAGTACTTTTTGAATAAGTTTGCCAAGAATGTGGCACAGGATGACGGCGTGTTCTTTACGCCGAAATCGCTGGTGAAAATGATCGTCAATGTGCTGGAGCCTGCCCACGGCGTTCTGTTGGACCCGGCTTGCGGCAGCGGCGGTATGTTTGTGCAGACCGGCGACTTTGTAAACCATGCGGGCATGATCGCCAACAACACCATGACCTTCTACGGACAGGAAAAGGTGGAGTACAATGCCAAGCTCTGCCTGATGAACATGGCCGTGCATGGTCTGACCGGCGTGATCAAGTCCGGCGATGAAGCCAATACCTTCTATCATGATGCCCACAACCTGAACGGCTGCTGCGACTATGTGATGGCAAATCCGCCGTTTAACGTGGACAAGGTCAAGTCGGAGTCGGCGCAGAGTGCCGGACGGCTGCCCTTTGGCCTGCCCGGCGTGAACAAGGCCAAGGAGATCGGCAACGCAAATTATCTGTGGGTGTCCTATTTCTACTCCTACCTGAACGAGCATGGCCGTGCGGGTTTTGTGATGGCGTCCTCGGCTACCGACAGTCAGGGCAAAGACAAGGACATCCGTGAAAAACTTATCCAGACCGGCCATGTGGACGTGATGATGAGCGTGGGCAACAACTTCTTCTACACCAAAAGCCTGCCCTGTTCGCTGTGGTTTCTGGATAAGGGCAAGCCGGAGCATCTGCTGGACACCGTACTGTTCATCGACGCCCGCAACTATTATACCGTGGTGGACCGCACTCAGAACGAGTGGAGCGACTGGCAGTTGAAGAACCTCGACGCCATTGTCTGGCTCTATCGCGGCGAGGTGGACAAGTACAAGGTGCTTCTGGCGGAGTATCACGCAGAGCTGGCAGACGACCGCCCCTTTGCAGAGATTCAGGCCGCACTGGAACAAAACGTGCAGGCCAAGCGGGAAGAAGCCAAAGCCGCGGTGGAGGCAGCACCCCGCAAGGAGCGCAAGGCTACGCAGGAAAAGTTCGACAAGGAACTGGAAGCCCTCAACGAGAAGCTGACCGTTGCCAAGGAGGCCGTCTGGCTCACCGAAAAGTTTGGCGAGGGCGTTTATCAGGACATTCCCGGTCTGTGCAAGGTGGCCAGCCGCGACACCATCCTCAACGAGAAAGGCGCATCCCTGACGCCCGGTGCCTATGTGGGCGTTGCACCCGTGGAGGATGACGGCGTGGATTTTGCCCAGCGGATGAAGGAAATCCACAAGGAGCTGCTGGAATTGCAGGCAGAGTCCAACCGCCTGATGGAAACCATCTCGAAGAATCTGGAGGAGATGGGGGTATGATTTTAAGTGATGTGTGTGAATTTATTGTGGATTGTCCGCATTCGACTGCACCAGATGAAGGGGAAGGCTATCCCTTAATTCGTACCCCTAATGTTGGAAAGGGAAGACTCGATTTGAACGGTGTGCATCGGGTGGGTGAATCTGTGTATAAACAGCGGATTCAAAGAGGTGCTCCACGAGCTAATGATTTGATCTTTGCACGAGAAGCCCCAGCAGGAAATGTTGCACTCGTACAGGAAAATCAGACTGTGTGTTTGGGCCAAAGAACTGTTTTGATTCGACCGAACGTACAAAAGGTGAATCCGCAATATTTGGTATATTATTTGCTTTCGCCGAAGCCGCAGTATGAACTTTTGGGAACAGCGAATGGTGCAACTGTTGCGCATGTTAATCTTCCGGCGATTCGGAACCTGAAAATTGAACTGCCAGAAAAATCTGTTCAGGATAAAATAGGTACAATATTGGTGACCTACGATGACCTGATTGAAAACAACCAGAAACAAATCAAACTGCTGGAAGAAGCGGCCCAGCGGCTTTATAAAGAGTGGTTTGTGGATTTGCGCTTTCCGGGGTATGAAAACACGAAAATTGTGGACGGTGTGCCGGAGGGGTGGCGCAGAGGACTGTTAAAGGAACTTATCAGCGTTAATTATGGAAAAGACCACAAAAAAGCTCCTGATGATGGAAATATCCCGGTTTATGGTTCTGGCGGTTTAATGCGAAAATGTAATAAATCGCTGTTTTCTGGTGAGGCAGTCCTGATTCCTCGAAAAGGCTCTTTGAATAATATCATGTATGTGGATGAGACATTTTGGACAGTGGACACAATGTTCTATGCTACGATGAAACAACCACATACAGCCGTTTTTGTATATTTCTTTGTCAAAGCATTTGATATGTACTCCATGAATATTGGCGCAGCAGTACCCAGCATGACGGCAAAGATTCTGGATGCGATGGATGTGGTAATTCCCGATAAAGAAACTCTGGAAAAGTTTGACAAATGTGCAAAAACGTATTTTAATAAAATAAAGACGCTGCAAGGACAAAATGAGCGGTTAAAGACAGCAAGAAATTTACTGCTGCCAAAGTTGATGAGCGGGGAAGTGGAGGTGTGATTATGGACATTCCCAAAGGGTTTTATGAGATGGTTTGCGGAGATATTGATAGACTGGCGAATGCTGAAAAATTAGAATCGGAGAAGTTGCTTGAGTTACACCGTGAGATTGATGGAAGATATCAAGCGTGCGTGAATAAATGGTATGATGGCTTGTGGTGTTCCACAAATGATGGAAACCATATTGCGTATGGACATTTGATTAAATATTCATCGCGACAAATTCTGGCTAATTTGAAAATGATGAAAGCAAAGCTGGAAACATACAAATACCAAATGAATGCGGTACAGTTGCCCAAACCGGAAGTTTCTAATTCGCAGGTCGTCAATGTGACCAACAGCGTGAATGTGAACGTTACATTTGAGCAGGTACGCAAAGAAGTAGAAGAAATGACTTCACTCACGAATAAGGATACAGAAGAGATTCTGGAAAAAATTTCTGAGATTGAAGAGGTAGTAAAATCTAAAGACAGCAAAAAGTCAAAGTGGGAAAAAGTAAAACCTGTTTTGACGTGGCTGGCAGATAAGAGCTGCGATGTGGGGATTGCATTGTTACCGCTGCTGTTAAAAATAGGATAGCAATAAAATAGCTTGAACTTTGATGAAAGGGGTGTTCATAATATGTCAGATTCTCTTAATAAATATTGCTCTGAAGCCAAGGATTTTAAGGACGTAAAAGACGCGATGAATAAAATTCAAAAACTTCGTGCTCAAATAAAAAATCCGACCAGAGATGGAATGATCGAAGCGTTGCGAGATGCAAAAATAAGTGCGCTGATAGAGATTTCGGCCTTGGAAATGGCGCAGGGTGCGACAAATTGGGCACCTTTTTCGGCGGCATCAGACAGCACGCTGTACAGACTTCTTGGACAGTATGAACAAGGACTAAGGCTGCATTGCATCGCTAAAATTGGCGAAAAAGCGTTCGATGAAGAAATGAAGAAAATGCAAGAAAAATAAGACTGAGTTTGGGAGGAATAGAAAATGAGCCGCGAATACTCCGAAAATGTCCTTGTCCAGAACAGCGCAGGCAACCTGCTGCAAAATGTTCTGGGCTGGGAGGTGGTGCTGGCTTACAACTCCGAAAAGCTGGGGCCGGACGGGACGTTGGGCCGCACCGGCTATGGGGAAGTTCTGCTGACCCGGTATTTTCGGCAGGCGCTTTTGCGGCTGAACCCGTGGCTCACTCCGAACCAGCTGGACGAGGTGCAGAAGAAATTCACGGCGCACGTTTCCACCGCATCCCTGATGCAGATCAACGAGGAAAAGTATTTTCTGCTGCGGGATGGCATCCCGGTGACGGTCAAGCGGCCGGATGGACGCACCGAAACGCGGAGCGCGGCGGTGATCGACTTCAAAAACCCGGAAAACAATCATTTCCTCGCCGTAAAAGAAATGAAGATCCACTCGCAGCTGTACCGCCGCCGGACAGACATTGTGGGCTTTGTCAATGGCATTCCGCTGCTGTTTATCGAGCTGAAAAAGCCCACCGTGGATGTGCAGAACGCCTACATAGACAACTATCGGGATTACCTCGATACCATTCCGCAGTTGTTCTATTACAATGCCTTTCTCATGCTGTCCAATGGATTGGAAGCCAAGGTGGGTACGCTTGGCAGCAAGTACGAGTTTTTCCACGAATGGAAGCGTCTGAAGGAAAGCGATGCAGGCAGAGTGGAGCTGGAAACCATGCTGCGGGGCATCTGCGAGAAAAAGACCTTCCTCGATCTGCTGGAAAACTTCATCCTTTACGACCATTCCGGTGGGCGCACCACCAAGATTCTGGCCCGCAACCACCAGTATCTCGGCGTCAACGAGGCCGTCAGTGCTTACGAGAACCGCAAGTTAAAAGACGGCAGGCTGGGTGTGTTCTGGCACACGCAGGGGTCTGGCAAGAGTTATTCGATGGTCTTTCTGGCGCAGAAGATCCGGCGCAAGTTTGCAGGCTCGCCCACCATTGTGGTACTGACCGACCGTGACGAGCTGAACCGGCAGATCAGCGATACCTTTGAAAACTGCGGTCTGCTGGGCAAAACCAAGGCTTCACAGTTCATTGCATCCAGTGGTACAGACCTTGTAAAAAAGCTGCAAGGCAACCCCAGCTTTGTGTTTACCCTGATCCAGAAGTTCAATCTGCCCAAGGAGCTGCCCATCTACCCGGATCACGACATTCTGATTTTGTCGGATGAAGCCCACCGCAGCCAGTACGGCATTTTTGCAGACAACATGATGCACCTGCTGCCCACGGCATCCCGCATCGGCTTTACCGGTACACCGCTGCTGGCGGATGACCATATTACCGAGCGCACCTTTGGCGGGTATCTGTCGGTGTATGATTTCAAGCGGGCGGTGGAGGACGGCGCAACGGTGCCGCTGTATTATGAGAACCGTGCGGATAAGATCGCCCAGTTGGACAAGCCGGAGATCACCGGGCGGATCCTGGATGCCATTGAAGCAGCCGACCTTGATCCCTCGCAGGAGGAAAAGCTGGAACGAGAGTTTGCAAAGGAAATTCATATTCTCACCGCAGATGAACGGCTGCGTTCCATTGCAAAGGACTTTGTGGAGCATTACTCTGACCTTTGGACCAGCGGCAAGGCGATGTTCGTCTGCCTGAATAAGGTCACCTGTGTGCGGATGTACAACTATGTGCAGGAATACTGGCGGGCAAAGATCAGGGAACTGGAAGCCCGGCAGGGTACAGTGACCCAGCAGGAAGCACAGGAGCTTGCCCGCAAACTGGCATGGATGAAAGAAACCGAAATGGCAGTGGTGATCAGTCAGGAGCAGAACGAGGTGCAGACCTTCAAAAAGTGGGGGCTGGATATTCTGCCGCACCGTGCCAAAATGGAAAAGCGGGAGCTGGATAAAGAATTCAAGGACAGCAAGAATCCGTTCCGGGTGGTGTTCGTCTGTGCTATGTGGCTGACGGGCTTTGATGTAAAGTGTCTGTCCTGTCTGTATCTGGACAAGCCGTTGAAAGCCCATACCCTGATGCAGACTATTGCTCGTGCAAACCGTGTTTCGGAGGGCAAGAGCAACGGCCTGATCGTGGACTATATTGGTATCGTAAAGGCGCTGCGCAAGGCTCTGGCAGATTATACGGTAAGCAAGACAGCCCGGCGGGCATTGACCCAACGGTGGACAAAACGGAGCTGATTCAGCGCATCCGCACGGTCATCGGAAAAACGGACGGCTTTCTGGCAGAACACGGGTTCCGGCTGCAGGAATTGGTGGACGCACAGGACTTTGAAAAGATGAGCCTTGTACAGGATGCAGTCAACGCGATGTGCGAGACGTTGGAAACCAAGAAAACCTTCCAGACCTATGCGTCTGAACTGGCGCGGCTGTTCCGCTACGCAGACCGTGACGATGTGGACGATGCCGTGCGCGCCCGGAAAAACGCAATTCTCGCCATCTACGAGGGCTTGCAGCAGAAGCGGAAACACGCGGACAATACCGACCTGATGGTGCAGATCAACGGCATCGTCAACGAGTACATCCATGTGGAAAAGCCGGATCAGGAGGCTGTACCTTCCCAGCAGTTTGACATCAGCAAAATTGATTTTGACCTGCTGAGCCGGGAGTTTGCCCACACCCGGCGGAAGAATCTCTTGCTGCGCGATCTGGATGAACTGGTGAATCAGCAGTTGTCGAAGATGCTGTTTGCAAACCCGCAGCGCATTGATTATTATGACCGCTATCAGGAGATTATCGATGCCTACAATGCGGAGCAGAACCGGGCAACCATCGAGAAAACCTTCATGGATCTGATGGAGCTTGCAAGTTCACTGGACACGGAGCAGCAGCGCTATGTGCGTGAGGGCTTTTCCAGCGATGAGGAACTTTCAGTGTACGATTTGCTGTTTTCGGAGAACCTCACGAAGCAGGAAATTGAAACGATCAAGAAGGTGTCTGTGGACTTGTTGACAAAAATCAAACAGCAGATTGCCAAACTCGACCATTGGACGGACAAGCAGGAAACTAAGGCAATTGTGGATAATCTGATCCGCAATACCCTTTGGCAAGAACTTCCCAATAGCTATGATGTAAGCGATATCCAGACCTACCAGAAGAAAATCTACGAGTATGTATATATGCGCTACCCGGAAGTAGCATAACGCAAAAATCACCCCAGAGAGAACGCACAAGAGGCTATTCTCTCTGGGGTGATTGCGTATCAAATCATCTGAAAATGCTTTAATGCCTCCACAATCGCATCCTCTTTTTCCTTCGGACACTTGGGCTGCTTCGCATTTTCGTTTTTTGCTTTATGGTAATTCTCTCGCTCGATGCTGCCGTACTTCTGCTTCACCTGTGCGATATAGAGATTAGAAACCTTGAGTTGATAGTGCTCCCACACATAATCCCGAATCTGATCGTAAGTCGCCTTGCTTTCTGCAACAGTCACATCCAACTCGTCCATGCTGACGTCCACTTCGATATGCCGATCGACATTGAGTTTGGTCAAAAGGAGAACCGCTTCAACGGTTGATTGCGATTCCAAGGGAAACTCTCGAATCTCTTTCCCATTGTAGGGAACAGGGAAGGCGAATACAATGTTCCGAATCCAGTTGCCATCCGGCTGTTTTTCCGGGAAAATATCAATGCGCTCGATGAAGGCGCGCATGAATTCCTTTTGCTCCACCTCAGTGGCGGCATTGTAGACTTCATCGAAGGCCAGAAGCAGGTGATAGATGTTGTCAGCTGTGATCTTCTCCTGATGAATGTCATCAACCTGACCTTGGATTTCAGCGAGCTGGGTCTCCATGTCCTCAATCAGTTCATATTGCTCATCGTAACGTCGCTGCAAATCCAAAGACTTACGGTCATAATAGGGATCATTAAAGTCCAGCGTGTCCATCTGGTGCTCCAGACGAGATTTCGTACTGAGTCGCTGGCGGAGCTGCGCTTTGATTGCATCGGCCTGCTGCTCCAACTCGCTGGTATCGACTGCGGAACCAATTTTCTCTTTGATGGCATCTACGAAGCGTGGGTCGTGAACCATAGCGGATACGATGGATGCGACCATTTGATTGATTTCGTTCTGTTCAATGTTCAACCGGAAAGAACATTCGTGTCCAGTCTGCCCTTTGATGCTCTTGCAGAAGTAGTAGTAACGAGTTTTGTTATCCTTGCTGTGAGCCTTAGAGACATTTCCGTACAGATTCCGTCCACAGCAGGGGCATTTCAGAATGCCGGAAAGAATATGTGCGTGGTCTGGGTCACGGACCTTTTCACGCCGCCCTGTGGTACGCTGACGCTTTGTCTGTGCAAGATTCCAGTCGTCCTCGGAAACGATGGCTTCATGTTGACCGACATAGACGGGAAACTCGGATTGCTTCACAACGTGCATTTCGTTTCGAGTGCCAAGTTTCTTTTCAACCTTGCGGCGACCAAATGCAATCTTACCGCAGTAAATGGGATTGTCCAGAATACCTCTAACAAATACAGCAGAAAACTTTGGAATAGTTCCATTCTGACGGAGCTTTTTCACATAGCCATGGGCGTTCAGATACCGGGCAATACCTGCTACACCATCGTTGGTATGGATAAAGCGGTCAAAAATAACACGGATAACTTCCACTTCATCGTCTGCAATCGAAAGCTCGCCATTTTCCAGCCTATAGCCATAGGGTGCAAAGCCGCCGTTCCATTTGCCCTCACGGGCTTTCTGTTCACGGCCGGCCATCGTTTGAGCACGGATATTCTCACGTTCGATTTCAGCAACAGCAGAAAGAACAGAAATCATTAACTTGCCGGAATCTTTGGAACTGTCGATGCCATCTTCTACGCAAATCAAATTGACACCGAAATCCTGCATAAGCTGCAAGGAGTTCAGAACATCGGCCGCATTGCGCCCAAAACGGGAGAGTTTGAATACCAGAACATAAGAAACGCCGTCTTTACAGTCTTGCACATCTCGCAGCATCTGTTGAAATTCGTGCCGACCTTGAATGTTCTTACCGGAAAATCCTTCGTCAGAATATTCTCCGGCAATGACCATATCCTCGTAGTCGGCATATTTGCGCAGCTTTTCACGCTGGGCATCCAGACTGTAACCGTCCACCTGCATGGCCGTGGATACGCGCGTATAAATGTAACACTTGGTGCGTGCTTTTTTCATAAGGCCCCCTCACTTTCGGCGGTTGGTTGTTGTGCGAGACTTTCATGCTGGATGTAATACTCCAGCAACCGGAGTACATACTCCGGCGCATGGCGGTGGCCGAGTTCCCATTCTGTTACAGTGCGGTAGGGGATTTGGAAGAAGGTGCAAAACTCCCGGCGGTTCATCCCGGTCGATTCGCGCAGTTCGAGGATTTTGTCTTTGCAGTCCATAAAGTTGCCCTCATATATGTAAAACACGCTACGCAATTATTTTAACATAAAAATAAAAATTACGCAACGTGTAAATCTGCTTATGCAGCTTTACGGTTGGTCGCGCAAAGCAGAGACTCCTTTTGCTCCAGTACAGTTGAGCCATATTTTTGAATCAGCTTTGCCATAACATCGATACAGCGTACAAAGGATGCATTGTCAGTTTCGGTGTCATAGTATTTTTTCAATAGGCAACTCCATTTCCTTGTAGCAGAACTTTGACAGTCCTGCGAATTTTAGAAACATCCCTTGATTCATCCGATCAAAAGTTTCAATCGTTCCAGCTTTTCCTGTGCGTTCTCCTTCCGTAAGCTGACCCCAATGCAAGAAATCGGAACGCACATTTCCAGCAGGCGGTCGTAGATGCGGGCATGGGCTGTATCCTGTGGGCGCCGTATCTCGTCCAGCGTCAGGTTGGTGGTGACGATCAATGGCTTCCGGCTGCGGTATCGGCTGTCCACGATGTTGTAAATTTGTTCCAGTGCGTACTCGGTGCCACGTTCCATGCCGAAATCATCAATGATGAGCAGTGGATAGCGGCAGAGCCTGTCCACAATATCATTGCGCCCGGAAAAGCTGCTGTTTAGCTCATTCAGGATTCGTGCAAAGTTCGTCATCCGCACAGGCACTTCCTGTTCCATCAGAGCGTTCGCAATGCATCCGGCAAGGAAACTCTTGCCGGTGCCAACACCGCCCCAGAGAAGCAGCCCAAGGTTCTCTGAACGCATGGTCTGCCATTGCTCCACATAGCGGTGTGCATAGTGCATCTGAGGGCTGCGGCTATTGTCGTTTTCAAATGTCCAGTCCAGCATTGCCGGGTCTGAAAATCCTTCTGCTTTCAGCCGTCGCACAAGGTCGATGCGTTTTTGCTGGTTGATAAGGGCTTCCTGCTTTTCTCTTTCCGTGCGCTGGCAGCCGCATTCGACGGGATGCTTGTTCTTGCCCATCAGGGCAATGCCCTTTGCAAAGAACGCTTCTTTTGGAGTATGACATTTTCCGCAATAAAGCAGACCGTCCTTGCCATAATAATCTTCTGGATTTTCGGGAATACTGGAAACGGACTGTTCAAAAATTTTTTCAATCGTCTTTATAGGCTTTCTCCTTCCGTGAATGTGTAGTCCGGGATACCCGGTGTCGATTTTCGTTCTGTTTTCTGCCGTTTCGCCCAGATGCGCAGGGTGGTAGCATGGTCGGCGTACTTCTTACCTGTGGACTGGATATAAGCGGATAGCTGCTCGATCAGACCATCCAGCCCTGCAAAGTCAGCCTTGAGCCGCTTGTACTCCTTTGCTGTTAAAAAGACATTCTGATATTCGCCAAAGGTCAAATAAGCATCTGTTGTTTTTATCAGTTGGTTATCTTTCAGGTTGT
>ULXP01052849.1_pt1 | contig 11532 bp, 14 predicted proteins | sample 1961351 | NCBI WGS metagenome assembly ULXP01 (sample SAMEA4835840, study PRJEB28245) | human gut metagenome | biome: gut microbiome; material: fecal sample | place: Denmark | collected 2008 | reverse complement strand
CGCGGATGTGGGAGAGGAACTTGTTGCCGAGCCCCTCGCCCTTGCTGGCGCCGCGGACCAGGCCCGCGATGTCCACAAACTCGATGGTGGCCGGGGTGATCTTGGCCGAGTCGTACATGCGGCCAAGCACGTCCAGACGCTTGTCCGGCACGGCCACGATGCCCGTGTTGGGCTCTATGGTGCAAAAGGGATAGTTGGCCGCCTGCGCGCCGGCCTTGGTCAGCGCGTTAAACAGCGTGCTCTTGCCGACGTTCGGCAGGCCTACAACGCCTAATTTCATAATTGTTTATACCTATCCGAAAAGCCTTGATTTATAAGGCTTTTCGCCTTTCCTTAAATTTCTTGTACGCCCTTTTTACGCCCTTTTTTTGAAATTGGCGGCGTAGCCTGTTGAAATTGGCGTATGGCGTTTACCAGTGATTCGTCCGTAACATGAACATATCTGTCCATTGTTGTTTTAATGCTTGCGTGTCCTAAAAGCTGTTGCAGCACTTTAGGCTGTACGCCGCGCTCAATGGCGCGTGTGGCATAAGTATGTCGCAAGGCGTGCATACAAAAGCGTTTAATACCTGCTTCATCACACAATTTGTATAAGTGTGTGTCATAGGAACTGTTTTTTGCGGGTTCTCCTGTTCTCCAGTTGACAAAAACCAAATCTCGCATAACAAGGCATTTATTTTCGCCTGTCCTGCTGTCGATATACTCTAAAACCTGTGACAATGTTTCAGACTGTTTTCGTTGGTCTTTTTCATCATAGCAGCTTTTGAGAATGGAATATGCCTTATCTGTGAGAGGAATGGTACGATAACTTTTTTGCGTCTTAGGTGGTCCCGCACGCCAATATCCCTGGCTGTGTCGATACTCTAAACTTTTGTTTACTGTCAATGTCCGCTTTTTCCAATCAATAGCGTCCCAAGTCAGACCAATCAATTCAGCCGTTCTCAATCCTGTTTCCAGTAACAAGGCGTATTGCCTGTAATTATGAGAGCGTTCCGCTGCTTCCAAGAACTTCTCCTGTTCCTCAACGGTTAAGTATTTAATATCATCTACCGCACGAACGGGTTTTGTGTAGCGGACACCATTCATCGGGTGCTTTGCGATAATATCATTCATAACTGCTGATTTCAGCATGGTTCCCATTGTGATATAAGCCTGTCGAATGGTCGAGCCTGCATAGGTAGTTTCCATTCGGTTCAGAACAGCTTTACAGTGCATGGGCTTTACATCAGCTATGCACATGGCTCCAATTACGGGTTGGATATTCCATTTGTAACGCTCTTTATAATTTCTTATGGTATTCGGAGCAAGGTCACAAACGATATTCTCAATCCAGTAAGTAAACCACTTGTCTACCGTCATATCGGGAGAAGTGACGATAAGGTTATGCCGTTCCTCATATCTTGCGTCAGCAAGCCAGTTTTTCGCTTCCGGCAATGTTTCAAAATACTTCTCTTTGCGTTTGCCGTCTTTTGCGTAGTATCTTGCGGAGAATAAACCGTCCTTTCTTTGGTAAATGCCTTTGCCGCACTCTTTACCTTTTAGATTTTTTCCCATATATCGGACTCCTTTCGTATCTCAAAAGAGAGTCCAATGCAAGCATATATTATAGCATAAAGACTCTGTTTTTTCAATCTCAATAACAAGAATTGTCGATTAGATATTCATATTGTCAGCTCACGCCGGATATATTCTTCAAATTCACGACGTTTGACTAATTTTCTTGTCCCCACATATAGTACAAATGGACAATTAGGTTGCTTTAGCATGGTGTCAATCTTGTTAATTCCAATATTGCTATATTCGGCAGCTTCTTTTATGGTCAATGTCAGTTTAAGATGTATCGGTACTCTTTGTTCGCTGCCAGTTGTAACTGCTCCTTTAGTGCCTATCGCACAAGGGGCGTTCATTTTTTCTTCATTCATAAGAACATTTCCCCTTTCAATGGTTGAAACAATTAAAAACATCAGTAAAGGGGCTTTAATCAGACGATCGATTCGCTTCTCAACCTCACGGGAATTGCACCCCTGCGCGGTTCTCGCGCAGCCCTACCCATTGCCTGCGACGCTTTGAACGCTCGGACTATGGCGATAAGGGAGTATCATTATGTATTTTGCGCTTCGTCGCCGACAGGCTGCTATGCCTGTTTTCCGGCGTCGGTGTTGGTCGCTCGGTTATCCCGGGCGGGAAAGTCCCGCCGGGATAACGTCATGGCGCACCCGCCGCATGGCTCGGCACAAAAGGAACGTATCTGATTTGCCCTATGCTGCGCCGCCGTTATCTTGCGTCGCTTTCTTTGTCAAGGTACAAAAGACAGGAATACGCAAAGCGGAAAGGGGTGGAACACTTCGCGTTTTTACTTATCTGTCTTAAAGGATAGGACAGCCCGCATGAGCTTTGCTTGCAGCCGTTCCCGCAAGTCCTCGTCTACGCCGTAATAGGTATTGCCGCTTTCGTCGCGGATTTTCTTCATAGACAAATGGGCTATGTAGCTTTGGTAGTGCTGCATTACAATTTTCATGGCGTCGGGGTCGCCCTTTGTCGCGGCTAAAATGACCGGGTAGGGTAACAAGCCGCGCTCATTTTCATTACAATTCGTTCCATTCATCAGCGCGTTCCTCCAAATATCGTTTTAGCAGTTCAAAAGAGCTTGTCCGTCTATACTGTACTGTGCTGCGGGGGGCTTTCATAAGCTCCGCGATTTCAGTGTCGGTCATGCTGAAAAAGTAGTACAGTAAAACGGCTTGCCGCTTTTCTTCCGGCAGGGAGCGCATTGCTTCGGCAAGCAGCTTCGCCGTAATCTTCAAACCGCCTGCACAAAAAGCGTCCTCGTCCTCATTGACAAAATATCTGTCAACGGTATAAAGCTGCTTTTCCTCATGCGGGGCAAGGTCTGAAAAGTTGACTTCGTGCTTTTGCCGACTTCTGCTTTCCCGGCAGGCGTCAATCAGTTCGTTGCGTAGCGTGCGTTTGCAGTACGCATTAAACTCACATCTTGTCTGCCATTCCAACCGATTAGGGTAATCCATGTTCTCACCCCCTTTCGTCCCGGGGGCGGGTTATTTATCCCCTTTCGGCTGCCTTCCACGGACGCACCGCAGATTTGCCAAACGGAATAGAAAAGTTTTTCAAAAAAGTTTTGAAAAACACAAAATGCGCCCGTCCGCAAGACGCGGACGGGCGCAAAGGAAATGTATGCAGTATTTAGGTGATTTGACAGTTCATATTCGTAGCCGGAATACCCCGACGGCGGGTGATAGCTTTTTTTGACCGTAGATTATTCGGTGGGTTAGTGTAAATAAAAATGGACACGACGCTACCTCCATAGATACCGCCGTATCCTAAAAAAGGGCGACTTTAATACCCCCTCCGTAACTCAATTTTTCAAAAAAGGAAACGGCGGTCTTGTTTGTTATTTCAAAACCGCCGTACTGCTGCCCTTAATGTTCGGCAGTTTCGCTTTCGTTTTCAAAACGCATTTTCAATTTTTGATAATAGTTCTTAACACTTTTATCACCGTCATTATCGAGAAACAGGCAATAAGGCAACCGTTAGATACTTTTGAAATACGTTTATTGCACTTTTCTCTTTGCTCATGAGAGCCACCCCCTTTAGAACCCCAATTTGTGCAGCAGCTTTTCAACATCAGCAGCTTTAAGTACCTTACCCATTGCAACTACTTTTTCATTAACGACGAGGGCGGGCATACTCATTGCACCGTACCCCACGACCTTTTGCAAATCAGTTATATACTCCACTTCTACATCAAGTCCCATGCTTTTAACCGCCGCCTTTGCCTGTTCGTATTGTTCATGGCAGGAAGCGCAACCCACGCCAAGAACTTTGACGCTCATTGCCCCATCCTCAATTTTTACCTTGTTTGCGTCCTCTTCTGTCGCTTCAAAAGTCGCACAATCACTTTGACAAGCGCAAGCGGGAATGTTTTTTTCTTCGTCTTTCTTCTTACCAAAACCAAATAATGCCATTTTCTTTACCTCCAAATATTATTTTTGTTAAAATGCAAGCCAAAACATATCCTTTGCACAAAGCCTACAAGTCAAAATGTCAATTACAGGATACCAATTCTTTGCCATGTTCTTATACCTCCCTCACACAATTAGATATTGTATTGCATTAAAGAAATATCCCACAATGATAATGCCAACGGTACATATTGCAATGAAGATACCGAGCAACTTCGGCTTAACTGCCTTTCGCAACATGATTACGGACGGGAGCGAAAGCGTGGTAACGCCCATCATAAAGGACAGGGCAACGCCAAGCTGTGCGCCCTTTGCAAGTAGGGCTTCTGCAATCGGAATTGTGCCGAAAATATCCGCATACATGGGAACGCCCGCAATCGTCGCAAGGATTACGCCAAAGGGATTACCCGTACCAAGCACTTTGACAATAAAATCTTCGGGTATCCAATCATGGATAAATGCACCGATACCTACGCCAATCAGTACATAGGGGGCAACCTTTTTTGCTGTTGCTAAAACCTGCTCCCATGCGTATTTGATACGGTCTTTGAAGTGTAGTTCTTCCTGCGGAACATCAAGGGTATTTGCATTGCGGATAAAACCCTCAACGTAGTTTTCAAGATGTAATATCTCAATCAACGTGCCGCCCACAACGGCAATCACTAATCCAAGCACTACATAAAGGACAGCGACTTTCCAACCGAAAATGCTCATAAGAAGCACAAGAGAGCCGAGGTCTACCATAGGGGAAGAAATCAGAAATGAGAACGTAACCCCAAGCGGCAATCCCGCGCTTGTAAATCCGATAAATAGCGGAATGGAAGAACAGGAACAAAACGGCGTTACTGTTCCGAGCAGCGCGGCGATACAGTTTGCACCCACACCATGAAATCTACCAAGTATCTTTTTTGTTCTTTCCGGCGGGAAGTAGCTTTGTATGTAGGATATAATCAAAATCAGCACGCCGAGCAGCACCATGATTTTGATTGTGTCGTAGATGAAAAACTGAACGCTGCCGCCGACTTTCCCGGCGGTATCTAATCCGCAAGCATTCAATAAATCACCTATCAAACGATTGAGCCAACTCATACCCAAAAGTTCGGTTTGTAAGAAATCCCAAATTGACTTTACAGTTTGCATAAACATAGACCTCCTTAAAATCGACACATTGCAATTTGTCGATATATTAGTTTTTGTATAAGCCGCTTGCTGCCTACAAGCGGCTTATTGTTTACAGGAACAATTATCCGAACAACCGGGAGAGAACTCCGTTATTTCGTCCAACAACTCTTTTGCTTTTTGTACTCCTTGCGGGTCAAAGGAATAATGCGTCCATTTGCCCTCTTTACGTCCCCGGACAATTCCTGCGTCGCAAAGTATTTTCATGTGATGTGATAGCGTCGGCTGCCCTATATGCAACTCGTCAAGCAATTCGCAAGCGCATTTTTCCCCGCCTTTGAGTAGCCCTAAAATCGTTAATCTATTCGCATCGCAAAAGGACTTGAAAATCCTTGCGCGTTTCTCATTCTCTGTCAAGCAATTCACCTCCTTGCTCTTGTATTATACCCATCATATCGAAGTTTGTCAATGCGTTTTTGGAAAGTTTACAACCGCTTTTGTATAATCGGCATTATTTAAGCTAACACTATGAACTGTGTAGACATATTCAAAAAGAAAGGGGAACAGTAAAATGTAAGAGGGTGAATGAAAAAGGCTAAACGACCAGTACCACTATATGACTTTAAGGCGTTCGGGGCAGCCATAAAAGCCGCGAGAAAAGAATACGGAGAGAGCCGCAAAACGGTAAGCGACGCGCTCTATATATCCCCGCGCTATCTTGCGAATATCGAGAACAAGGGACAACAGCCGAGCCTGCAAGTTTTCTATGACCTTGTTACTCGTTATCATATTTCGGTAGACCAGTTTTTCTTTCCGAATGATAACGCCGAGAAGTCCACGCAGCGGCGGCAGCTTGATACTCTGCTTGACAGCATGAGCGATAACGGTTTGCGTATCGTTGCGGCTACGGCAAAGGAAATAACGGAAGTCGAAAAAGACAATGACTAAAACTGAATATGCACTAAGAACGCTATGGAAACGCTGTGTTTCTATGGCGTTTTTCTTTTCCTGCGGGTGTCTTTGGCAAAATCCCGTCTTTATCGTGGAAGAAAGCGAAAAGATGAATAGCAAGCATAGGAAGCGGGTACCCACTTCCGTATTTTGCCTGCCCTGCTCTGCGGCAGCGTCGGCAAAATTGCTTGTTGGGAAGTGTCCCAAACCCTCGGAATGGAAAGGAGCGTCAAAGCATGGACGGACGAAAAAGAACAGTACAAATCAAGTTCAGAGTAACGGAAGCAGAACGGGATTTAATAGAAGAAAAAATGAAGCTGATACCCACCCGGAACATGGCGGCGTATCTGCGGAAGATTGCCATTGACGGGTATATCCTGCAAGTAGACCACACCGACATAAAAGCTATGACAGCGGAGATACAGAAAATCGGTGTCAACGTCAATCAGATTGCAAAGCGTGTGAACAGTACAGGCAGCGTCTACCAAGAGGACATAGAAGAAATAAAGGGGGTGCTTGCGGAGATATGGCGGTTACAAAGATTAAGCCTATTAAAGGAACGCTGAACAAAGCCCTTGACTATATCCAAAATCCCGCAAAGACTGATGAAAAAATACTTGTGTCCTCGTTTGGCTGCGCCTATGAAACGGCAGACATTGAGTTTGGTTTTACCCTGTCGCAGGCGTTGGATAAAGGAAACAATTTAGCCCACCATCTGATACAATCCTTTGAGCCGGGAGAGGTCGATTATCAGACCGCCCATGAAATCGGACGGCAGCTTGCAGACGCAGTAACCAAAGGGCAGCATGAATATGTTTTGACTACTCACATTGACAAAGGACATATCCATAATCATGTGATTTTCTGCGCGGTCAATTTCGTAGACCACCACAAGTACAATTCCAACAAGCGCAGCTATTACGGCATACGGAACATGAGCGATAAGCTGTGCCGGGAACACGGCTTGTCTGTTATCACTCCGAGCAGAGGTAGCAAGGGAAAAAGCTATGCAGAGTATCAAGCGGAGAAAACGGGTACAAGCTATAAAGGCAAGCTAAAAATTGCCGTGGACGCGCTTATTCCCCAAGTATCAGATTTTGAGGAATTGCTTTCAAAATTACAGGCGGCGGGCTATGAGATAAAGCCGGGAAAATATATCTCCTGCCGCGCTCCCGGACAGGAACGGTTTACCCGATTGAAAACCCTCGGCGCAGATTATACAGAGGAAGCTATCAGTGAACGGATAAGCGGCAAACGCGCCCACGCTGCGAAAGCTCCCCGCGCAGATCGCGGCGGCGTTAGTCTGCTCATTGATATTCAGAACAGTATCAAGGCGCAGGAAAGCCGGGGCTATGAGCAATGGGCAAAAATCCATAATCTGAAACAGGCAGCTAAAACCATGAATTTCTTGACGGAACACAAGATTGAGCAGTACGCAGAGCTGACAGCGAAAATCGCGGAAGTTACCGCAGCAAGCGAACAGGCAGCGGACAGCTTAAAAGAGGTTGAAAAGCGACTTACCGATATGACGCTGCTTATCAAGCATATCACTACCTATCAAAAGACAAAGCCTGCCTATGCTGCATACCGCAAGGCAAAGGATAAGGATAAATACCGGGCAGCCCATGAGAGCGATATAATTCTCCATGAAGCAGCGGCAAAGACAATCAAGGCAGCGGGTATCTCCAAGCTCCCAAGCATTACCGCCCTGCAAGTAGAGTACGCAGCACTTCAAAAACAAAAAGAAGCCCTGTATGCCGACTATGGAAAACTGAAAAAGCAAGTCAAGGAATACGACGTTATCAAGCAGAACATCGACAGTATTTTGAAAGTGGAACGTCAGCCGGAACGGGCAAAAGAAACCGAGCGCGGATAAATAAGCATAAAAAAGAACGGACGCGGCAGCCGATATGTTGGCCACCGCGCCCGTTTTCTCATAGGTGCAGCTTTTGAAATGTTACGCAGTAGAACCGCGATTTTAGGGGTAAAGGTATCAATCCTTTACCTCTTTGTTTTTGTGTCCGAAAAACCCTGCAAGCAAAGGCTTTTTTCGCCCCTACTGCGTAACAAGAGTACGCTTTTTTCTCATGCGCTCGGCTGCCTGTCTGCGGGTAATGCGCTTGCGGCAATCCGGGCAGTATTTGACGCTGTTTGACTTCGACGCAAAGGACGCACCGCACACGATACACTTTCGCATATCGTCGGTATGGTAAAGCTCCGCAAAGAGCAGCTTATCAAGAGGAAGTACGGCAATCCGAAACCACTTACAGAGCAGCGAATAGGAAATGAGCTGCGGGCATACGCAAGTGTCCCCGTCGTCTAGTAAAATACAGTTGCCATTCTCGCAGTTGCAGCACTCCTTTTTCACAAGGGTGTTTCCCTTGCGTCTTTGTCGCGGCGACAGCCGCTTAATCCCGGTCATACTTCATCAGCAGGATAAACGGCAAGCTCCCTGTACTCGGCTTCGGTCAGCGCGCCTACTTTGGAAAGGGTGCGCTTTGCAAGCTCCCGTAATCCCGCGTCCATGTAAGGCAGCGCAGCGGTCATGTCCTCTATAAGCTGCGCCTTGCTTCCCTCATGGTAAATGCTCAAAAGGTTTGTTTCCTCAACAGTAAATCTATTCATGCTCATACCTCCAAATCGTGATTTTTTCTTTTTGCCGCTGCCTTTTTCGGGGCGGCTGTTTTCTTGTCTGCGGTAAGCTGCGCCCGGACAGAGGGGCGCGCTTTTCGGATATTCCGGCTTCTGTCCTCGCTTTTGTCTAAAAATGCAAAAGTGCCATGTCTGCCCTCAATCTTAGAAAAAGAAAGTGTTTTGTATGGCAGCATAGCAAACAGACGGTCGGTGTCCTTTGTAGAGGCTAACTGCATAAAGTAAGGCGAAAGCTCCACCATGAAATGTGTTTTGTTGGGGCTGTTAGGGCTGTCCTGCCGCTTCATTTCCGCTACAATGCGCTGTGCTTCGGCTTCAATCCGGCTGTCATGCAATGCGGTAATATGCGCCTTGAAATCCCCCGGCTTTAAGCGGTCATAGCTGCGCTTTTCCTCCCGCATGAGAAAATGCAATGCTTCCGGGTCATTAGGCTGCGCTTCAAAGCGTTCAAACTTCCCAAGCTGCGGGTCGGGATTGCCGTCAAGATACTGTCCGGCGGGCTGCACCCGTTCTCCATGCTCATAGAGCAGCGTGTAATTATCTGCGGGTAATGCCTGTTCCTTAACGTGCCGGAAATGCTGCGGATAGTCAAGCTCATAGAGATTGCCTTTGATTTTTCCGTTTACAATCCCGGTCAGCTCCACCGCATAGGCAAGGACTTTATCGCGCGTCTGTTCCCCGTAAAACCGCCATGTGTTATGCTGTCTTGTGCCTTTTAGAAAAACGTCGCGCTCCCGGAAGCAGCTCGTCCCGGACGGGCGGGAAAACCATAAAAGCCGCCTGTCCTCGGCTGTGGGGCTTGCCGCCGCTTTCTGTAAAATGTTTCTATCAAGGTCAAAATCATTCTGATAAAAAGCGGTATTCTGTTTCATAATCGCTTCAAGGGAAGTGATAACGTCCACATCTTCAAACTTATTCATAGGTCAGCTCCTTTCCAAGTCCTGCGATTTTTGCTTCGTGGGTTTCTTCTTTCCCGCCCGTTCCTTATCCGCTTTGAGCTGCGCCCGGATAGAGGGCTTCTCTTTGCCGCGTTCTTTGTCTGCCTTAATCGCTTCCGCAAGGTCAACAAGGGAAATTTGTTCCCCGGCTTTTACCTTTGCTTCCAGTTCGTCAACAGTAGGGGTGTTGTTGATGATACCGTCAAAGCTGTTGTCATTCTGCTCGATTGTGTCCTCAACGTGCTTTAGCGGGTTTATCTTTTCCGGCTGTTGTGTCTGCTCCTGCAAAAACTCCGGCACTTCCTTGTAGCCGAAACTATCAACATAATGCGCCGCGTCCTGTCCGTTCTGATGAAGCACTACCACGTCCGAAACGGAAAGGCTGTGTCCCTTAAAATCTTTGGGGTGGTCGATATTGAAACGGGTGTAAATATCTTCAAGGGAAGTTTCCGGCGTAAGGGGCGCGGAATAGACAAGCTCATAGTTCGCCCTGTCAACCACATTTCCCGCCGCCTGCAGGCGGTCGTAAGGCTCAAAGCGGAAGTCCCGCGTTTCGTCCCCTTGCTTTAGCTGATAAATGGAAAAGGTGTCTTTGTCGGCTTCGGCTTCCTGCGCCTTTGCATATAGCTCCTTTACTTCTCCCTGCGTCAGCTCTCCGGCGTTCAGCCCGCCCATGAGTTCCCGGCATTTTGCAAGGCTGCCGATATACAGCACGTCCCCGATTTTTGCCCTGCCGTTTTCCTGCGGGAGATAGGCTTGCAGGAAAAAGCGGTCGTTGTCGCCCGTTGTGCGGGGGTTGGCTTCAATCTTATAAATGTACTCCGGCATGGCGGCTTTCTCCCTCGGCGCGTCCTGCGCCTGTTCCTGTGCCTTTTGCAGCTCTGCGATATGTCCGTCAATGGAATTGATAATCTCGGCGGCGGTGCTGCGGATTGTTTCAAGAGAGCTTTTCAGTTCGGCAAGCTCTCGTCCGGCACTCCACCCTGCAACGTACCCAAAGGAATAGTCAGAAGTATCAAGCCCGTAATGCTGGCACACGGTATAGGCGATACTTTCTGCCTGTACCTCGCGGGTGCGGCGGTCGGGTCTGTTCTCCAAGTCCTCCAAAGGGGCGTTAAGGTCAATGTCATGGAGCTTCGCATGGGCGATTTCATGGATAAGGGTTTTTAATGTTTGCAGCTCGCTCATGCCCTCATCAAGGGCAATACGTTTGTCCTCCAAATGGTAGTATCCGTGTGCGCCGCCCTCGATTTTCTCAAAAGCAACGGGAACAGGGGAAGTCTTTTCAAGGGCAGCGAAAACGTCCTTGTAATGCTCCACATCTCCAGTCAGCATATTTACGGCAATGTCGGGGATTTCCTTGCCCTCGGTCTGCGATACATCAAAGACAGATACCACCTTAAAGGCGGGGATTGTGATTTCCTTTTCTTCGGTTACGGGCTTTCCGTCCTTACCGATAATGACTTTCTGTGTCTGCGGGTCGATTTTCTCCATTTCTTTTTTAATCTTAAAGGGCGACGGTGCAAGGATTTTGATACTCTTTTGTCCTTTCATCACATTTCGCCCAAAGTTATTTTTCCATGCGGAAAATCCGGCGATAAGAGAAGCGTCGGGCTTCTGCATGGCGATCAGCAGCGTATTGTTAAAGCTGTAATTATGAAATTTTGACATAACGCGCAGATATTCCTTGTAACGCTCGCTGTCGAACAGCTCCGTAATACCCTGCTCCAAGCGGTCAGTTATTTCTTTGAGCTTTTCGGCGGGTTTCTCGGACGTTAAGACAATGGGGATAACCGGGCGTGGCTCCTGCGGCGTTGCTTCGGGAACAGCCGCCTGTAATGCCGGGGCTGCGTCCAGTTCGACGGTCGGCTGCGGGTAGCTCATAATGCGGT
>ULXP01090330.1_pt1 | contig 11543 bp, 7 predicted proteins | sample 1961351 | NCBI WGS metagenome assembly ULXP01 (sample SAMEA4835840, study PRJEB28245) | human gut metagenome | biome: gut microbiome; material: fecal sample | place: Denmark | collected 2008 | reverse complement strand
CCACAAACTGGCGCGTTAACCAACTACGCTACATCCACCATCTTGTAGCTCATTTGTGAGCACATTACATATTTTAATATGATTTTTACAATTTGTCAAGTTTTTTTAGTGAATTTCTTTAAATTTTGTCATAAATATATTTTAAACATAAAATAGAGTAAAAATTGAGGTAGAAACTTATAAAGATTTCTACCTCAACTATTGATATATAGCCAATTCATATTCAATATTTCAAGCTATATACTTATATCTATTCTTCTCCTCTACCTTCTGGTAAAGCATTTGGTAATTCAATTCTAATTCTAATTTTAAGCACATATGAAACAGCTCTTCCCAATTTGCTATTTTTGATTCTTTGCCATAAAGAAGGCTTTTTCTCAAATGTAACTGATTCTTGATAATCTTGTATAGCTTGTTGTTCATCAACTTCTGTATCTTCTTCATTTTCCTCAATCTTAATGAGTTGTGAAACTTTTTTCTTTGGTACAACTTCTTGTTTTGGTTGTTCTTTGATTATTTCTACTTTTTCCTCTTTAGGTTCTTCATTTTCTTTTATTGCATTAACTCTATAGCCTTTTACCCTAACATATCTTTTAACCGGTTTTTTAGCTTCTTCTATTTCTGGCACTACATCTATAAGTTCTGCTTTTGCTACTTTAATTTCAGGCTCAACATCTATGAGTTCAACCTTTGCCTTTTTAGCTTTTGGTTCAACATCTATAAGTTCTGCTTTCACCACTCTTGTAGATTTTGTGGCTTTTGTTTTTGCCTTAGTCTCTATAACTTCTATATTTTCAGCTTTTGCTTTTGTCTTAGCTCTTGCCTTAGATTTTGCTTCAACCTCTTCTACTACTGCTGCTTCTTCTATATTTGCTTTCTTTTTAGCTGTTTTTGCAGTAGCTGCTTTAGTTGTCTTTTTAGCTTTCTTTTCTTCTACCTGGATTTCTTCAACTACTGGTGTTTCTGTTTCTTCTTCCGGCGTTTCCTCTATTATTAAGTCTGCTGGTCTTGGAATGTCTTTTAGGGCATCAGCAATTTCAATTCCTATATAACTCAAAGCTTTTGATTTATCTTCTGTTCTTTCCATGTCTATTTCGATATGTAAATTCGTTTCAAGATTACTTACTCTTGCATTTAATAATTTTATGGCATCTTTATAATTCTGACTTCTCCTACTTCTATCTTTTCCAACTAATTTTAAAGTATCTATTACATCTTCTGAAAATAGTCCTTTATTTTCTTCAACTTTATCTTTCCATTTTGAATCTTTGTTTTCTACTGCTTCTACGAGTTCTCTTAATGTTCCGGCTAAAGCTATATTTTCTTCTCTTTGTCTTATTAATTCTTCAACCTTTTTAGTATTCTCCTCGAATTGTATAGTCGCATATTCAACTAAACCATAAGCTGCTTTATATACACTTGCAGGAAAATTTTTCTTTTTTGGATATTCTATTAAATAAGCTTTTATAGATTCAATTAAGTCTTTGAAATATGTATCATCGTCTAATTGAACTATTTGCTTCTTGCTTTTTGGATTTATTAATTTTTGTACTTTATCTATATTGGATAGTATTTTCTCTTCAGTGATTACCATTCTCACATTTACTATGCCTGACTTTCTAGACATGCAAATTCCTCCTTTTCCTATGTAGTCAAATAATTAAATTCTTTTTTATTATACAACAGCTTCATTAAAAGCTCAATACTTTTTAATTTATTTTTATGTTACATTTTAATTACATTTGTAATATTTTTGTAATATTTGCTGTTTCTTTGTTTTTTATACTTTAAAAAGAAAAAGATCCTTTTTCTTCATTCGAACTAGGACCTTTTTATATTTTATTTATTTAAAACCTTTTTCAATTCTTCATGTCTTTTAATTTTTAAAGTAGTTGTTTTTACTAATGGTTCTTCTGTTATTATCATTTCTCTAACATATTTATATTTTGGCATTAATTTATTTACTTCTTTTACTTTTTCCCATAAAAATTCTTTTATACTTTCTTCTCCATCTATGTTATATAACTCTTTAATCAATTCTTTATCATAAACAATTTCTACGCAAACTTTGACATCTCCATCGTTTTCTTTTTTCTCATAAACAAATGATTCTTTTATTCCTTCAACTTTATTTAATAAAGTCTCAATTTCTTCTGGGAATACATTTTTACCATTATTTAATACGATTACACTTTTCTTTCTTCCTGAAATATATATAAATCCATCTTTGTCTATTCTTGCTAAATCTCCTGTGTGGAACCATCCATCGTCATCTAACGCTGCTTTTGTTGCTTCTTCATTTTCATAATATCCTAACATTATTGATGAGCCTTTGGCCATTAATTCTCCAATTCCCTCCTCATCTGGATTATCAATTTTTACTTCTACACTTGGAAATTTCTTTCCTATTGAGCCTAATCTTCTGCATTTTGGAGTCTCTGCTGCAATTACTGGTGCTGTTTCTGTTAATCCATATCCTTGCTCAACATCAAAACCTAAGTCATTAAATCCTTTTTCTGTTTCTGAGTCTAGTGCAGCTCCACCTGTTACTACCAATCTTAGTTTTGGACCTAAACTTTCATGTACTTCTTTGAATAGTTGTTTTCTTATGTCAATTTTTACTTTTAATAATAGTTGTGAGATTTTCTTTCCCTTTTCTAAATTTTGCATTTTGCCTTTTTTCTCAATTGTTTTCATTACTTTTCTGTAAATTATATCAAAAACTGCTGGAACTGATATCATTGCAGTAATACCAAATTCTTTGATATTATCTGCCATATGTTTTACACCTTCACAAAATGCAATTGAACCACCTATTGATATCGGATATAAGAATCCCACTGTACATTCAAATACATGATGTAATGGTAAAAATGACAAAAATCTATCATCTTCATATAAATCAAATCTTTGGATTATGTCCATAACATTTGTTACCAAATTTTTATGTGATAACATTACTGCTTTTGACATTGCAGTTGTTCCTGATGTAAATAGCATTATTCCCATTTTATCAGCATCAATTTTTGCATCTAGATATTCTTTTTTTCCTTCTTTTAATAGTTTTTTTCCTTTTTCTATCAATGATTTTTCAGCATAAATTCCTTGTGTATTTTCTGCTAAATCCATAGAGATAAAATATTTTAAGTTGGTATTTTTCTTTTCTCTTAGAATATTCATTATTGCGTCATATTTTGATGAATATATTATTGCCTCAACTTGTGAACGAAGAATTAAACTTTCAAGCTCATTATCAGGCAATGACTTGTCAAGTGGTACTATAACTCCAACTCCTGCTGCTACTGCTAAATATGAAAGTTCCCATTCATATCTGTTTTCTGAGATTACTGCTATTCTTTTATCTTTTAATCCCATGTTTATTAAAACTGTTCCTAATGCATTTATTTCATCTCTGAATTCTTTATGTGTTATTGTTTTGAATTTTTCCTTTTCTTCTGTTTTAAAAATATATGCTGGTCTATCTCCATAAGCTTCTCCTGTTTGTTTTAGCATATCTTTCAAATCTGTAAATTTCATTTTTCTCGATTTAGTTTCCACTATAGCTACCCCTTTCTTTTATTACTTTATTCTTAATCCATTAATTACAGTATTTTCGTATTCATGGTATAATTGCATTACATCCATATATTCTCCCTCACGTTTTTTATATACTAATGTTGAACATATTAATGCATATATTTCTGATGCAATCGCTCTTGCATCACCGTTTTTTATTTCTCCCTTTTCAATTCCTTCTTGTACAATTTTCTCGATTTGCCCTATATAATCATATACATGGTCTTGGCATTTTTTATTTCTCGCTTCATTGCCCCAAAATTGGCTTAAGATTATTATTATTATATCTTCATATTTTGCTACAATTTTTATTTGAATTAGAACAATTGCTTTTATTTTGTCGATATAATTATTGTGTTTTGAAGTTTTTATATCTACACTATTTTGCAATAATTTTATCCCTTCTTCTATCAAAAAATTAAATATCTCTTCTTTGCTTGAAAAATGATAATATAGTGTTCCTTTTGCTACCCCAACAGTTGCTGTGATTTCTTCTATACTAGTTGCATCATATCCTTTTTCTGCAAATAATTTCATTGACGTCTCAAATATCTTTCTTTTTGTTTTATTCATATTTTTTCACCTATCTTCTTTTATAAATGGTATTATATAATTTTATTTAATTTAATGCAAGTTTTTTTGTTTTTTAGAATAAGCATTCAGTTTTGTTTTTAATTTTATGTATTCAATTCAGTTTACGGTTTTCAGATTTTCTTCATCATCCGCAAGTTGTGGATAATGTGGATAACTCTGTGAATAACTCAAAACAGTAACATTTCGTTCACACGTTATTCACATTTATATGTTGATAATTTTTTTTTTACATTTATTCGCTTTTTATTTTTATTTTTATGTAACTAGAAAAATTTTAAATATATAACTAATATAATTTCTAAAATCAATATTGTAGGCAATCCTATTGTAAATTTTAGTTTCTTTGTTTTATGATGAAATTTATACATTCCTGCAATTGTTCCTATTCCTCCCCCTAAAGCTGTTACTATAAAAAGTGTTTGTTCTGGAATTCTCCATTTTCCCCATTTGGCTTTTCTTTTGTCTGACCACATCATGTAAAAACCAACTAAGTTTATTATAAATAAATATATTAATATGTTTCTTGTAGAAAAAATATCTATTAATTGCATTTTTTATTTGCTCCCTTCTGCACCGATTATCTCGCTTTTTTTGTGTGCAAAATTGCACCGATTATCTCGCTTTTTTTGTGTGCAAAATTGCACCGATTATCTCGCTTTTTTTATGTGCAAAATTGCACCGAAAAAAAGCGATCTCAAGTGTGCAAAATCAGCCGAATAAGCTCAGCTGATTGCTTTGGCTCATTCCTTCAAGACAACCAAATTGTTTTAGTAATTCGGTTACAGAGTCTCCTATTTTTGCACGAATTTTCATATCGTCTATTGACATGAATTTTTCGTCTTTACGCGCATTCATTATACTTTCTGCTGCAACATTACCAAGTCCTGCTATACTATTTAATGGTGGACGCAAACAATCTCCTTCTACTTGGAATTTTGTCGCATGTGACTTGTATAAATCAATTGGTAAAAACCTTAAGCCCCTTTCATACATTTCTAAGACTATTTCTAAGTCATCATACATATCTTTATCTTTTGGTGTTGCATTATTTCCCATCATGTCTATTTCTTTCATTTTATTTTTTACTTTTTCTTTTCCATTTATCATTACTTCTGCATCAAATGCTTTTGCTCTGATTGTATAATATGCTGCATAATATGCTAATGGAATATGTACCTTGAACCATGCTATTCTGAATGCATTGGTTACATATGCTGCCGCATGCGCCTTTGGGAACATGTACTTTATTTTCTCACATGATTTTATATACCAGTCCGGCACATTATGTTCTTTCATTAGTGGAATATATTCGTCTTTCCATTTCGGTTCTTTGCCTTTTGCAACTTTTCCTTTACGTACTGCTTCCATTATTTTGAATGATTTATCTGGTGGTAAACCTTTTTGAATTAGATATATCATTATGTCGTCCCTACAACAGATTGCTTGTTGTAATGTTACTACTCCTTGTTCTATTAATGTTTGCGCATTTCCTAACCATACATCTGTACCATGTGATAATCCAGATATACGTATCAATTCATCAAATGTTGTTGGGTGTGTATCCAAAAGCATGCCTCTTGCAAATTTTGTTCCATATTCAGGTATTCCAAATGTTCCTACTTCTGAATGGATTTGTTCTGGTGTTACCCCTAATGCTTTTGTTGAATTGAATATTGACATTGTTTCTTTATCATCTAATGGGATTTCTGTTGGTGCAATCCCTGTAATATCTTGTAACATACGAATTACTGTAGGATCATCATGTCCCAATATATCTAATTTTAACAAGTTTCCATCTATTGAGTGATAGTCAAAATGAGTTGTTATTATATCTGAATTTGGGTCATCTGCTGGATGCTGTACAGGTGTAAATTCATATATTTCTCTTCCTTTAGGTACTACTATAATTCCCCCTGGATGCTGACCTGTTGTTCTTTTTATTCCTGTACATCCTACTGATAGTCTTGCAATTTCTGCCTTATTTACTGGTATGTTTCTTTCTTCAAAATATTTTTTTACATATCCAAATGCAGTTTTCTCTGCAACTGTACCTACTGTTCCTGCTTTAAAACATGTTCCTTTTCCAAATATTACTTCTGTATATTTATGTGCCTTTGCTTGATATTCTCCAGAGAAGTTTAAGTCGATATCTGGCTCTTTGTCTCCATTGAATCCTAAGAATGTTTCGAATGGGATATCCATTCCATCTTTTGCCATTTTTGTACCACATTTTGGGCAGTCTTTATCTGGTAAGTCAAATCCATTTCCTACTCCATAATCTTCAAATTCAGAGTATTTACAATTAGGGCATCTATAATGTGGTTTTAATGAATTTACTTCAGTTATACCTGTCATAAATGCTACAAGTGATGAACCAACAGACCCTCTTGAACCTACAATATAGCCGTCTTCATTGGATTTCCATACTAATTTTTGAGCTATAATATACATTACAGAATATCCATTACTAATTATTGAATTTAGTTCTTTGTCTAGTCTAGTTTGAACAATTTCTGGTAATGTATCTCCATATAGCTCATGTGCTTTTTTATATGCTATATTCTTGATATCTTCTTCACATCCAGGTATATGTGGAGGGCATTTTTCTGGTGATATTGGGTCTATCCTGTCACACATATCTGCAACTTTGTTTGTGTTTGTTACTACTACTTCATATGCTTTTTCTTTGCCTAAATATTCAAATTCTTTAAGCATTTCTTCTGTTGTTCTTAAATATAATGGTGCTTGCTCATCTGCATCTTTATATCCTTGGCCTGCTTCTAATATACGCCTATATACTTCATCTTGAGGGTCCATGAAGTGGACATCACACGTTGCTACAACTAGCTTTCCTAATTTTTCTCCTAATGCAACAATTTTTCTATTTATATCTTTTAGATATTCTCTATCTGGTACTACTCCATTTCTTACTAAGAAGTCATTATTTCCTATTGGCTGAATTTCTAGATAGTCATAATCTCTTGCAATATTTTCTATTTCCTCATCTGATTTTCCAAGTTCTATTGCTTGATATAATTCTCCAGCTTCACAAGCACTACCTAATATTAAGCCCTCTGAATATTTTTTGTACAAGCTTTTTAAGATACGTGGTCTCTTGTAAAAATAATGTAAATGTGATAATGATACTAGTTTGTAAAGGTTTCTTAATCCTATATAATTTTTAGCTAAAATTATGGCATGATATGTATTTAATTTTTTATATTCTTCTTTTTTTGCTTCTTCATCTCTTCCTTTTGTATCAATCTCTTCAACTGTAGTAACACCTCTATCTCTTAATCTGTCTAACATTACATTAAATACTTTTACTGTTGTATCAACATCATCTAATGCTCTATGTGCTACTTCTACTTTTATTCCTAATTCATCTGCAATTTTACCTAGTTTGTATTTTTTCATATTTGGGAATACATCTTTTGCAAGTGTTAGAGTATCCAGAACTGTGTAGTCAAAATCATATCCCAAAACTTTTGCATTTTGCTTTAAAAAGCCTACATCGAATTTGGCATTATGTGCAACAATTATTGAATCTCCTAAAAATTCTAATATTTTAGGGAATACTTTGTCTATTGTTTCTGCATCTTTTACCATTTCATCTGTGATATTAGTAACTTCTACAACTCTTTGTGGAATTGGCTTTTCTGGATTTACAAAGCAACTGAATTCATCTATTACTTTTCCATCTTTAACTTTCATTATTCCTACTTCTGTTATTTTTTCTGTAACTGCTGAAAATCCTGTTGTTTCTAAGTCTAGTACACAATATGTGGTGTCAAGTGGTTGACCTTTAGCGTTTGTTACTGAATTTTCTTTATCTGGTGCTAAATATGCTTCTACACCATAAATAACTTTCATATCTGGATTGTCTCTTCCTAGTAAATGATATGCTTCTGGAAATGCTTGTACAACTCCATGGTCTGTAATTGCAATTGATTTCATTCCCCATTTCATCGCTCTTTTTATTAAGTCTGTTGCTGATGTCATTGCATCCATTGCACTCATTTTGGTGTGCATATGTAGTTCTACTCTCTTTACTTCCGCATTATCCATTCTCACTGTTTTTGGCTTTGGCTCTGATACCATAATCGTATTTGCCATTACTGTTAATTCATTTGAAAATGTGTCCATTTGTGCTTTTCCCGCAAGTTTTATAGCAGGTGTTAAGCCTAAACGCTTTATTATTTTTTTTGCACTATTTCCTGGCAAAAATGCTTTACATGTCATGGTACTTGTTCCATCATATATATCTATACTTAAAATTACTTTTCCTGATTTTGTTTCTTTATCTTCCATTGCTTGAATTTCGCCATCTATACATACACTTCCAGACTCTGGATTAAGGTCAGCTATTTTTACTAATGGTTCTTTTATCACTGGTGCTGAACCTAAGATTAATGGCGAACTGTCATCTTCTTCTGGAATTGGTGGCAATCCTTCATCACTTATTTCTGCTATAATATTTGCCATTACAGTGATGTCTCCTGCATATGCATCTAATCCTGCTTTTCCCGTTGTTTTTATAGCTTTTGCTGATTTCATTTTTTCTAGTATTTCATTTCCTTTAGTTGCATCTTCCGCAAATGATTTACATGTAATAACTCCTGTTCCATCATAAATTTCGAATATTAACATTCCTTTTCCAGTTTTGGTCTCTCTACATTCACTGTTTACTATTCTACCTTCTAATGTAATTCTTCCTGAGTTTGCATCAATTTCTTTTATTTTTAATTTCTTTTCTTTTGCTCTTGATGCCTTTCCAAATATTATGTCTTCTGCCTGTGGTAACTCTTCCATTTCTAGTACATATCCATTTTCGTCTACAGATGGCATAGCATAATCTACATCATTATATGGTCCTTCTGGAATTGGTGGCATTTCTCCTGTTGTGCTTTCTGACATTGTTGATATTGAAGGCATTGCTTGCAGTTCTGAAGCATTATTGTGTTGTCCTTCTTGATGTGTTCTTATTTCCATTCCTCTCATTGCCTCATGTACTGCCTGTTCTTCAATTTCTTTTGTTTTTTCTTGAAAAGCTTTCATTTCTTGTTCTGTGATTTTTTCTTCTATATTTACAATATATTTTTTTCCAAATAAATTGTGTATTACATTTTCTAGCTCTCTATCTAATTTTCTTGCTTTTAAAAAGTCTGCTCCTTTTATTTGCATATATACATTTACATCTTTTTCTGTTAATTCAACTTTACTTTTCAATAGCAATAATGGCCTCATTAGTGGATATTTATGTGCCATATAACATATCAAATTTTCCCATTCGTCATCTACTCTCTTTATGTATGTGCCTTCTGCATATGTTATTATCATATGTACTTGTCCAAATTGAAATCTTTCTCTTAAAAATTTTTCTAAATACCATATTTCTTTAATTTCTATATATTCATCAGATGCCATACCTAATTCTAATGTATTTATTTTTTTTATTAGGTTCATTTTTGTTATTATCGCATCTGCTATGTTACTATTTGTTTTATAATCGCTAAATACATCTCCTATTTTTCTGCTTTTTTTTGGTTCTTGTGCTTCTTGATTTTCTTGTGTTTGCGCCATTTTCGATTTCTTTCCTTTCTTTTGCTGGTTGTTTGCTTTAACTGATCTTTGAATCTCTTGTTTTCCTTGTTGTATTTTACCACATTTTTTGTTTTTATTCTATATTTTTGAAAAAAGTGAGCAAGAAAAAAAGAGGAAACTTTAAAAACTGTTAAAGTAGTTTTTTATTGTTTCTTCTTTTTGATTTATTGCTAGGCTACATTCATGGCTACAATTTAGTAAATTGAAACTCTGAAGCCGATGCGGTCGCTGAAATTGGTCGTAGTGTCACCATAACGTATGACAGCTGGACCACTAGAACCATTATTAGTATAATCGCCTCCTCGTCTGACACATGGCATACTTGAAAGAGAAGTATAATCCAGTGTCCACTCATATACATTTCCAGCGAAATCATATATTCCTTGTTTACTAAACTCTTTGGTGTTAGTATAGATATATAGACACAAAATTTTACGAATTGATAAAAAGATGATATAATATTATGTAAATGTAAAAGGAGTGTCTAAAATATGAAAACATATACTGAAGAATTTAAAAAAACAATTGTAGAATTGTATGAAAATGGAAATAAGAATAAATCTGAATTAGCTAGAGAATATGGCACCTCAGAAGGAAATGTAAGAGCATGGATAAAAAAATATGGAACACTAAAAACATCAACAGGAGAAACAACAAATAATGATGAAATATTAAAACTAAAAAAGGAAAATCAAGAAATAAAAACAGAAAATGAAATACTAAAAAAAGCACTAGCCATATTCTCAAGACAACAGAAGATAAAATAAAATTTATAGATGAAATGAAAAATATGTATGATATAAGAATGTTGTGCAAAGTTGTAAATTTACATCATTCTGTATATTATTACCATAAACAGAATAGAAAAATAGTTATAAAACTGCAAATATTGAATTAGATAAGAAAATTAAAGAAGAATTTGAAAAATCCAAGAAAAGATATGGTTCGCTCAAAATCACAAAAGTTTTAAATAGTCAAGGTATAAAAGTGAGTCAAAAAAGAGTAGCTAGAAGGATGAAAGAACTTGGATTAAGAAGCATTATTGTAAAAAAATTTAATCATAGTGGTAGTAAAAAAGTAGATGATAAAAATAAAGAAAATTTACTTGAACAAGATTTTAAAGCAACAAAACCAAGTGAAAAATGGGTTTGAGATATAACATATATTTATACCAAAGAAACAGGATGGACATATTTAGCAATAGTAATGGATTTATTTGATTTAAAGATAATAGGATGGTCATATGGAATTAATATGACAGCACAGTTAGTAATAGATGCATTTGAAAAAGCTCAAGAAGAAAGAAAAGTAGAAAATGGAATGATATTTCATTCAGATTTAGGAAGTCAATATACATCAAATGAATATGAAAATTTATTATTGAACAAAAATGTAAAACATTCATATAGCCAAAAAGGTTATCCATATGATAATGCAAGTATGGAAAGCTTCAATGCCATATTAAAGAAAGAAGAAGTAAATGTAAATACGTATGAAACATTTAAAGAAGCTAGATTAGCTATATTTGAATTTATAGAAGGTTGGTATAATAACACAAGAATACATGGCAGTCTTGATTATAAAACACCAAATCAAAAATATAAAGAGTATATAGAAGGTGTAGCATAAATATAAAAGTTGTTATAAATGTTAAAGATTTTCTTTAATATTTATAGCAACTCCCAAGCGAAGCTTAGAAAGAAATATATAAATTCGTAGAAAAATGTGTCGAGCCTATCGTAAAAGTTGTGTAAATCGGATTTCCTTCC
>ULXP01034814.1_pt1 | contig 11606 bp, 10 predicted proteins | sample 1961351 | NCBI WGS metagenome assembly ULXP01 (sample SAMEA4835840, study PRJEB28245) | human gut metagenome | biome: gut microbiome; material: fecal sample | place: Denmark | collected 2008 | reverse complement strand
GGAAAGAGAAACAGATTATGCTGTTAGAAGGAGATGCGGCGCAGATCCTTCCGACATTGACGGAAACCTATGATTTTATTTTTATGGATGCCGCAAAAGGACAGTATATTCATTTCATGCCGGATATATTACGGCTGCTTGGACCGGAAGGAACACTGGTTTCTGATAATGTGCTGCAGGATGGAGATATCATAGAGTCCCGTTTTGCAGTTACGAGGAGAAACCGCACGATTCATAAGAGAATGCGAGAATATCTGTATGAACTGACACATGACGAGCGCCTTGTTACGGCAGTTTTGCCGATTGGTGACGGAGTTACGGTCAGCACATGGAAGAAATAGAAAGGGCGTATCTGAGAAAGATACGAAAGGATAGATAAGTTATGAGAAGACCGGAACTTTTGATACCGGCAAGCAGCCTTGAGGTGCTAAAAATTGCAGTGATCTATGGTGCAGATGCTGTGTATATCGGTGGCGAAGCATTTGGACTTCGTGCAAAAGCCAAGAATTTTTCCATGGAGGAAATGAGAGAAGGAATCCGTTTTGCACATGATCATGAGGTAAAAGTATATGTGACAGCAAATATCCTTGCACATAATGATGATTTAGAGGGTGTAAGGGAATATTTTAAAGAGTTAGATTCTTTTGAAAAAGAAGAAAAACCGGATGCACTTATCATCGCAGATCCTGGTGTGTTTATGATTGCAAAGGAAGTCTGCCCGGATATTGAGCGCCATGTCAGTACACAGGCGAATAATACCAACTACGAAACATACCGTTTCTGGTATGGACTCGGTGCAAAGCGTGTGGTATCGGCCCGTGAACTTTCTTTAAATGAAATTAAAGAACTTCGTGCAAATATACCGGATGATCTTGAGATAGAGACGTTTATTCACGGTGCAATGTGCATTTCTTATTCCGGAAGATGCCTGTTATCTAACTATTTTACCGGACGTGATGCGAATCAGGGAGCATGTACACATCCGTGCCGCTGGAAATATTCCATCGTGGAGGAAACGAGACCAAACGAGTATATGCCAGTTTATGAGAATGAGCGTGGAACTTATATTTTTAACTCCAAAGATCTTTGTATGATCGAACACATACCGGAATTAATGGAATCGGGTATTGACAGTTTTAAAATAGAGGGTAGAATGAAAACAGCACTATATGTTGCGACTGTGGCAAGAACTTACCGCAAAGCAATTGACGATTATAAAGAGTCGCCAGAACTTTACAAAAAGAATCTGCCATGGTATTTAGATCAGATATCCAACTGTACCTACCGCCAGTTTACAACCGGATTTTTCTTTGGGAAACCTTCGGATGAAGCACAGATTTACGACAATAACACCTACCTGAAAGAGTACACGTATTTGGGAATTGTCGGAGAGCAGAATGAAGAAGGACTTTACCGGATCGAACAGCGCAATAAGTTTTCGGTTGGTGAAGAGATTGAGATTATGAAGCCGGATGGAGAAAATCTGACGGTGACTGTGAAACGGATTGTGGATGAGGATGGAGCAGATATGGAATCAGCACCGCATCCAAAACAGGTTTTATATATTGATCTGGGGCATCCGCTTGAGAAGTATGATATTTTACGAAGAAAAGAGTAGGGAGGAAAATCCTCTGCTCCGAAAAATAAGGAGGATAAAAGTATGAAAAAGGAAAAATATGTGGCTTATGTAGGTACTTATACTCATGAAAACAGTGTCGGAATCCATATTTATGATGTGGATGTGGCAAATGGCAGTATGAAAGAACGTAAAGTAGTACCAATCAATAACCCGTCAGATCTTGTTGTTTCAAAGGATAGAAAGTTCCTTTATTCGATTGCTGATGAAGGTGTGGAAGCATTTAAGGTTCTTCCGGATGGAGATCTTGAGGCTGTGAATAAACAGTGGATTGGCGGCATGAGAGGATGCTATGTGGAAGTGGATGATGAGAATCGTTATCTTTTCGTTGGTGGACATCATGACGGACGTGTGACGATGATGCATCTTGAAAAAGATGGAAGCATCGGAGCTATCGCAGATGGTATTTTCCATATAGGTATGGCGCGCGGAAGCGACAGACGTACCAACACACCACATGTTGACTGTGTAAAACTGACACCGGATCAGAAGTTTTTATGTGCAGTTGATAATGGATTAGACCAGGTTAAGATCTACCGTGTGGACTATACTTATGGCAAATTAAAAATGGCAGACATCATTCGTGGACCGCTTGAGTCTGCACCAAGAATGATCCGTTTTTCAAGAGATGGAAAATACGCATATATCCTGTATGAACTGACACATGAGATTGAAGTGTATAAGTATAGCGTTGAGAATGACCAGCCACAGTTTGATAAGATCCAGACGATCACAACACAGGGCAAGAAAGAGGAAGACATCTGTGCTGCATCCGGTATGGAGATCAGCAAGAGCGGAAAGTATCTGTTTGCTTCCAATGCCGGAGTAAATACGGTCGTAGCATATGAGATCGATCCGGATACAGGTATGCTGACACAGGAATTCCGCACAAAGGTAGACAGTGATTATCCGAAGATGTTAGCTATTTACCCTGATGAGAAACATTATCTGACCTTGAATAATACATCCAATGACATCGTATCTTACACGATCAATTATGAGAAAGGTTTTTCTCTGCAGAACGGTGCACCAGTCAAGGTTGACAAACCGAACTGTATTTATATTTTAAAATTAGAAGAATAAGAGGGATTCCGTGCATCTTATGTCACGGTAAAATACCCGCAGTATGCCAGAGATGATATGCTGTGGGTGTTTTTTATTTGTGCAATTTACCAATCAAAAAAACGGAAGCCACCTTTCGACACCCGAATCCTTGAAGGAAATAAAAATATTTCATAAATAAGAATGAGATTGCCCAAAGCGGATATAGATAATAATAGTGGATGAAAAAAGATACAGTAAAAGGAAAATGGTGGGCGATGAACAGGGAAGAACGATTGAGGCGGCAAAAGGATTTTCTGACCGGATTTGCATTCTGGGTGGTGTGGCTTGTGATTTTGTGGGTAGTACTTAAAGCGGCAGGTTCTGTGCTGCTTCCGTTTCTTGTGGCGTTTGCGGTGGCGGCACTGTTGTCGGGAGTGGTGCAGTTTATCACGGAGCGGATGCATATTCAAAGAGGAATCGTGGCAGTTGCTGTCGTCCTTTTCTTTTACATTATTTTAGCGGTATTTTTCTATTTTGCGGGCAGTTATCTGGTGCGCCTGATCTACGATACGTCAAGGGAGTTATCCGTATTCCTCTCAGATACGATCGTCCCGGTCATGCAGCGTTTTTACCGATGGTTAGACCATTTCCTTTCGGTGTTTTATCCGGCGGAACAGACGGGAAAAACCTCCGGGTTACATGGCGTGGGCGAAGAGTCTGCGCAGACACTGAAAAATGCAGGCAAACTGATGTCAGGGATTTCAGATGGTGTGATCGACGGAGTGTCCGGGATGGCGGCAGGGATTCCGGGATTTTTTATGAAACTTCTGATTGCGGTGATTGCGACAGTATTTATGGAACTGGAATTTCCGGAGATCAAAGCATTTTTAAAGCGGCAGATCCCGGCAGAATACCAGCGGGCATTCCGGGATGGAAAAAATTATGTGACAGGGACGATGGGAAAATGTATCCTCTCGTACTGCCTGATCTTTGGTATTACATTTGCGGAACTTACGGCAGGCTTGTTTCTGCTTGGCATCAAAAATGCATTTGCCATCGCGTTTATCATTGCGGTACTTGATATCCTTCCGGTTCTTGGGACGGGAACGGTTTTGATCCCGTGGGCGGTGCTTGCTTTTGCATCGGGAAGAATTTCTGCCGGGGTCGGCGTGTTTGGACTTTACCTTGTGATCACGGTTGTGCGGAATCTGATCGAGCCGAAACTGGTGGGAAAACAGATGGGGTTATCACCCGTGATCATGCTGCCTTGTATGCTGATCGGTTTGAAATTTTTTGGAATTATCGGTTTGTTTGTAGTGCCGCTTCTGGTCTCATTTCTGAAACAGTTGAATGACAGAGGCATCATAAAAATGTTTCGTTAAGACATTTGAAAACACAAATGGAAGAAAATGGAGAATACCATAAGCGTATTATTGACAATGGGACTTACCGTTTCCATGCTGGCAGGTTGTGGTTCAAACGGAGCAGCAGACAACGCATCGGCAGGCAATGCAGCAGATAACAGTGCAGCAGGTACTGTAGACGCAACAGAGAGTGGAACTGCGACTGGCGAAGCAAAATCGCCATCGGATATCAAGGTAGGCGTGATCTACATTGGTGATGAGAACGAGGGATATACAGCAGCACATATGGCTGGTATCGATCAGATGATGAGCAATCTCGGATTATCTGAAGATCAGGTCGTTGAGAAAACTCTGATCCCGGAAGATGAATCTGCTTATGACGCAGCAGTTGATTTGGCAGATCAGGGATGCAACATTAATGCACAACTATTTCGATTCTATCTACGAGGCACGTTATGTTTCCGGTGTCGTTGCAGGTATGAAATTAAATGAGATGATCGCAGATGGAACGATTACAGAGGATACAGCGAAGATCGGTTATGTCGGTGCATTCCCGTATGCAGAGGTTATTTCCGGATTTACTTCTTTCTATTTAGGAGCAAAAAGCCAGTGTCCTTCCGCAACTATGGAAGTACAGTATACAAACAGCTGGGCAGATATGTCCGGTGAGGCAGAAGTAGCAGCAAAACTGATCGATGACGGATGTGTTCTGATCAGCCAGCATGCAGATACCACTGGTGCGCCAAGTACCTGTGAGGATAAGAAAGTTCCATGTGTCGGTTACAACGTTGATATGACAACTGTTGCTCCGGATGCAGCACTTACCTCCCCGACAAACAACTGGGGTGTTTACTATACACATGCCGTACAGTGTGTATTAGACGGAACAGCAATCGAGACAGACTGGTGCCAGGGATTTGCAGAAGGTGCAGTTGACATTACACCGATCAACGAGGCAGTGGCTGCAGAGGGAACAGATGCAAAAGTAACAGAGGTTGAAAATGCAATCAAAGACGGATCACTTCATGTATTCGATACATCCGCATTTACTGTAAACGGTTCTTCCTTAGAAGACCTGATTGCAGAAGGTGGCGATTATGCAAAATATGCAGATTATGTATCAGACGGATATTATCATGAGTCTGAGCTGGCATCTGCTCCATCTTTCGATATCATCATCGATGGTATCACTTCTGTGACCAACTAAGAGCATCTGCGGTGCAGAATGATTGATTAAGATTTTTAGCAGAACATGATTCTGCCATAATGCAAAAGGGCATATCCGGTACGTGGACTTGATATCAACTCTTCTTATACGATTTACAATCTGTTAAATGAACAGAAGAAAAAAGGAGTTGCAGTCATCTGTGTCGGCGAGGATTTAGATGTTCTTTTAGAGCTGTGTGACAGAATCCTTGTGTTAAACGGCGGAAGAGTGTCAGGTATCGTAGATGCGAGAAATAGATCGTTGCAATCACAAAACAGAATCCGATCCAGGTATATCTTGGTATTATAGATGGTGCGGTTGGAAGCAGCCGTCGTGTGTGGGTAACGATCCGTGAGACGCTGGTGCTCTTATGTATTGCGATCGGTCTGACACCGGCATTTAAAATGAAATTCTGGAACATCGGGGCCGAGGGGCAGATCTTAATGGGAGGTATGGCAGCCGCAGCATTGATGATTTATGCAGGGATATGAGATCGCAGTTGTCGGAGAGAGCCAGAATACTGCGCGCTACGCAGGCATCAATGTAAAAAAAGTAATCATCCGTACGATGATGCTCTCCGGTGCGATCTGTGGAATTGCAGGCTGTCTGATCGTCAGTGGAGCGAGCCATACGATCTCTACAAGTACGGCCGGTGGACGTGGATTTACCGCAATCATTGTTGCTTGGATGTCTAAATTTAATCCGTTTGCAATGATCTTAGTATCTGCATTTCTGGCAACACTGATCGTGTCTGCATTAGGTGGGCTGATCTACAGTTTCCTGACGATCACACTGCGTGCAAATCAGAATGTTGTTGGTCTGGCTTTAATAACGTTTGGAGTAGGTTTTGGTAACTTCTTCGGCGGTTCTATTTCAAAACTTGCCGGAGGTGTCGGACAGATTTCCGTACAGACTACGGCGGCGGCGTTTCGTGCAAAAATACCGGGACTTTCTGCAATCCCTGTGATCGGAGATTTATTATTTTCCTATGGTTTTCTGACCTATTTATCCGTGATCCTTGCCGTATGTATGACTTATTTCCTGAAAAAGACCAGACGCAGCTTAAACTTACGTGCAGTCGGGGAGAGCCCGGCGACTGCAGATGCTGCAGGTATCAATGTATCAAAATACAAATACATTGCAACTGTGACAGGAGCAGCAATCGCAGGTCTTGGAGGACTTTATATTTTATATATCTATCTGCCGGGACTGACCCGTGCAGCACAGGAACTCTGCAAGATGCTTCCTTATGTGGTGACGATCATTGTACTTGTGATCACAAGTAAACGAAATAAACAGGAAAACCAGCCACCGGCAAGCCTTGGAGAAGCATACTTCAGGGAAGACCGATAATGGTTTAAAGAAAAGAAATTACTTTGCGGACAGCAGCACTCATCTGGGTGCTGCTGTTTGTGACGAAACAGATTTCACGTTCCGGTATGGGTTCGACGAGACGGATCGCGTAGGCGCTGCCGCGTGCGATCGCCTCTGCAGCGAGCTCCTCCGGGTAAAAACCGATACCGAGATTGTGTGTGATCATAGGAAGGATCTGGTCGGTGGTGGCAGCCTCCATATCAGGTGCGAACATCAGACCATGACTTAAGAAATAACGGTGATACAATTCTCTGGTCCCGGTGCCGTCGGCAAGCCCTATAACCGGTATTCCGGAAAGATCATTTAAGCTTCGGATCTGTGAAGCCAGTTCTTTATATTTTGTTCCTCCGATCAGAATTTCGCGGTAGGAGGCAAGGTGTGTTTTGTGCAGTGGCTTTTGGATGGTAAGTGGTGAGGTGACTGCTGCAAAATCGACGACCTTGCTCTCTAATGCTAAAATTGCCTGTGGTGTGGAGTGATTGAAAATACGGATGCGCACATGTGGATATTGTTCGTGAAAACGTTCTAATACCGGAAGCAATAGCAGGCGCAGCGCATTTTCGCTGGCTCCGATGGAAACCAGTCCATTTTCGAGATCCCTATTCTGACGGATCTCATCTTCCCCAAGCGACAGCTGCTCATAGGCAATTGCAACATGTTCATATAATCTTTTTCCTTCGGGAGTCAGCGTTATCCCCTTGTTAGAGCGCAAAAACAGTGTACAGTTTAATTCCGATTCCAGATTATTCATGCATCTTGTGATATTTGGCTGGTTATTGTGCAGTGCCTCTGCAGCTCTGGTAAAACTTTTATACTGTGCAACATAGTAGAAAATACGGTAATAGTCGTAAGTGATCATGCGGTGTTTTATCTCCTTTTATTTATTATATAAAAATCATATGACGGATATATCAATAATACTTTTTACATCTGATAACAGGGATACTATAATACAGACGATGTAAGAAATCAATGAGAAAAAACGGGAATAAGAGGTGAGAACATTGGCTTTGAATCAAAATGAGCCAAGGAGTACGAAAGTGCAGATGTCGGAGGCGTTTATCACGAGTGTGTTTCTGGCATTGTCCGGTGGGTTCCAGGATGCATACACTTATTTTACGAGAGATGGCGTGTTTTCGAATGCACAGACCGGAAACGTGGTACTCATGAGTCAGCATTTTATGATGGGAGAGTGGAGTGAGGGATTGCGTTATCTGTTCCCACTGCTCGCATTTGCAGTCGGTGTGTTTGTGGCAGAGCGGATACAGGGAAGTTTTAAGTATGCGAGAAAGCTGCACTGGAGACAGTCAGTATTACTCTGTGAGATGGCAATCCTGGTGTTTGTGGGATTTCTTCCGGAGAATCTTAATATGGCAGCAACCGTGTTAGTTTCTTTTTCCTGTGCCATGCAGGTGCAGACATTCCGGAAAGTCGGCGGATATTCCTACGCGAGCACAATGTGCATCGGAAATCTGCGGAGTGGGACTGCAGCGTTTTCGCTGTATCTCAGGGAAAAAAGACCGGAACAGATCAGACAGGCACTTTACTATTTTGGAATCATTTTATTCTTTGCGGTTGGTGCGGGAATCGGAGGAAATCTGTCTGTGAGGTACGGGTTTCATGTGATCTGGATATCCGGTGGACTTCTGTTGATCAGTTTTCTGCTGATGTTCTTAGAAAAGATTAGATAATGGAGGGAAAAAGGATGGAGACAATATTTCCAAGAGAAGAAAAAGCAGATCTGTTGTTTGATAAAATCTTGAAAGATCCGGAAGCCTGTGAGCGTCTGATGCAGACTTTTTATGGAGAAATTGATTCGGATCTTGAACTGGTGGGAGGATATCTTCCACCGGAACAGTTTGCTAAGGCATTGTTTGATGCCTATAAAAACCGGGATCTGACTGCATTTTTGATGGCGGTCTGCAAAAACAGTATGTTTGACCTGTTGCGAAACTCATTTTTAGCACCGTTCCGCTTTAATGCGGATGGTCAGATCAATCCGTATCTGCTTACGGATGAGGATGGAAATCTGATTCAGACAAAGGAAATCCATGTGAGTGAAAAAGATTATAACCGGTTTAAAAAGGTATTCCGGAAAGAGAAAGGTGTAAAGATGTATCTTGCATACGGATACCGCAAGCGTCACAGCTATGATGCGGATACGATGGATGTGATGGAATATAAGATGGGTGAGCACATCGGTCTTTTGCTTGTCTATGAACTGCCGGATACGGTAAAACAGCAGAGGACGGAAGCACAGGCTTATGCAGCAGTGTGGGATATCATGATGAAACTGCAAAAGGACCTGCCGCGTTCCTTTGTTTATTACGGACAGGATTCTTTGGAAGATGAAGGTCAGAGGTTTGATGAACTGGGCGTATTTTTACCGATCCACCGTTTTTCGGAACGGTTGGAAAAGAGTATTGATACAGCAGATAAGATTGTACATGCACAAGCATAAAAGGAGTGTGAATATTTATGTTAACAGCAGTAACTGGTATTAACTGGGGCGATGAAGGAAAAGGACGTGTCGTAGATTTATTAAGTGAACACGCCGATTATGTGGTTCGTTATCAGGGAGGAAACAATGCAGGACATACCGTAGTGACAGATAAAGGTAAATTTGTTTTGAATCTGCTGCCGTCCGGTATTCTGCATCCGGAGGTTGTCTGTGTACTTGGAAACGGAATGGTCATTGATCCGGATCACTTAAGACATGAGATCGAGATGATGCGTTACATGAATGTAAAAATCAGTCCGGAAAATTTAAAGATATCGGAAAAAGCAACCGTCTGCATGCCATTCCATGTCAGACAGGACGTTTTAGAGGAGGAGAGACTCTCTAAGACCGGGGAGGCATTTGGCTCCACAAAAAGAGGAATCGCCTATGCCTATGGCGATAAATATATGAAGAAAACGCTTCGGATGGGAGACCTTTTATATCTGGATTCGGAAGTGATCAAAAAACGGATCGCAATGATCGTAGAGAGCAAAAATCTGATTCTTGAAAAGGTATATGGCCAAAAACCACTCTCAGTAGAAGAGGTCATGGACTGGTGCAAGGGACAGGCAGAATTTTTAAAGCCGTATATTACCGATACGGGGGTGCTGTTGGAAAAGGCAGCCGCAGAAGGCAAAGATATCCTCTTTGAGGCACAGCTTGGCGCATTGCGTGATATTGATTACGGAATTTATCCCTACACATCAAGCTCTAGTACGATCGCAGCCTATGCAACGATCGGAGCGGGTATTCCAAAAAGAAAACCGGAGCGTGTCGTAGGTGTCATGAAGGCATATTCTACATGTGTTGGTGAGGGACCATTTGTCGCTGAGAAAGCCGCTGACGGGGAATGGAACGATAAATTAAGAAAGGCGGGAAATGAATTTGGTGCTGCAACCGGACGTCCAAGAAGAGTCGGGCCGTTTGATGCAGTTGCAAGCAGATATGGACTGCAGTGTCAGAATGCAGGAGATATTGCCCTGACAAAACTGGATGTATTGAGCAGCTTTGAAAAGATCCCCGTTATCACGGGATACCGTGTGAACGGAAAGCTCATCACGGATTTCCCGACGAATGTATTGCTTGATGCTGCAAAACCGGAGGTTGAGATGTTAGATGGTTGGAACTGCGACATCTCATACTGCAGAAACTGGAATGATCTTCCGGAAAATGCAAAGAAGTATATCGAGAGGATCGAGGAACTGATCGGACATTCCATTTACCTTGTTTCCACAGGAGCAAAGAGAGATGAATATTTATTGAAAGAATAAAATATCAGGTACAGTACCGGAACATCTTATCGGTCAGTATTCTTGCAAAGATCAGTCCGAGAGGCAGGCATACGATGATAAGGATCGCAGAGGCAAACCAGGAGGCCGATGAATCCAAAGACATGATGCCGAGATTGTAGATCGCGCGGTACAGGTATAATCCGGGAACCATGATAACGATAGATGGAACGGTGATCGCAATCCTTGGATAACCGACATGGTTTTTTAAAAGGGATGCGAGCAGTCCAGCGGTCAGTGCACCTAAAAATGCAGCGGCCGCGGAAGGTGTTCCGAGAAGATCCACAAGTTCTAACCGGAATGTATTTGCAATGGCGCCGATCACGGCTGCGGCTGCTGCAAGCTGTCTGGGACTGTTAAACATGATTGAAAATCCGAATACGCCGCAGAAACTTGCAAGCAGACGGAAGATAATCTTTTCTGTCAGAGTAAGGTTTAAAGGAAGAAAATCTATCGGCTGCAAATGAAGTAAAAGGGCTACCATCCAGGCAAACATGGTGGCGACGGCAATAATGATCAGTGCGTAGGCGAGACGCTCAAGACCGGAGCGCATATCAAGTTTTGCGAGGTCGATTCCGCTGGTGATAAATGGAAAACCGGGAATGATAAAGAGCATGGCACAGATATAACCTGCTTCATGCTGAATGGAGATTCCCCACAGCAGCTCTGCAATTTTTAACAGTCCGGCATAAACCAGACAGGCACTTGAGACGGATGCTGCAATGCAGAGAAACAGTGTAAAATGATGTTTTGTCAGTTTGCACCGCAGATAATTTCCAATGCCGGCACCAAAGAAGGCACAGAGCATTTCAATAGGTCCGCCGCCGAGTAAAAATGTAAATGCGCTGCATGCAAGCGCTGATGCACATCCAAGTGCAAATGGGGAGTAAAGCCCATGGATCTGTTCAATCTGGTCTAAATAAGTATGGATCTGTTCGCCGGACATTGTGCAGCATTCATGGTCAAAATCATTGACGAAGCGTTCCAGCCGGTTTAATTTTGAAGTATTGACGCCGGTATTTGTCAGGCAGAGAGACTGCGAGTAACAGTCGGTTCCGTCAAAACAGGTATATTCGATCGACATCAGTCCAATGTCAGCGGTACAGGTAACACCGAGCAGAGTGGCAAGACTGTTCATGGAACTGCGCACGCGCCATGCTCCGGTACCACAGGAGAGCATCATAAGACCGGT
>ULXP01015926.1_pt1 | contig 11749 bp, 6 predicted proteins | sample 1961351 | NCBI WGS metagenome assembly ULXP01 (sample SAMEA4835840, study PRJEB28245) | human gut metagenome | biome: gut microbiome; material: fecal sample | place: Denmark | collected 2008 | reverse complement strand
GTTGCTTCCTTTTAAAGTAAAAAGAAGTTCATCGTTTTCCGGCTGGGCGATTTTGCTTATTTTTGAATTTAGGATTTTCTGATTCAGTTCATATACAAGATTGGATATTACTAATCCATCAAAAGCCATTGTTTTGATCTCCTTTTGGAATGTGTTTCCGCGGATTATCCGCAGAAAGATATTATAACGGATTTTTAACATAAAAACAACGCCGGCAGAGCGTTTGTTTATTGACTGTTTATGATAAAACAGATATAATTATTATACAATATATTTTAAATACAATGTATTGTCAAAGAATGTTGAAAAATATAACATATTTTACAGACAAAAGCAATGACGCTTTTGATGGAGTGTATGCTTGAAGAAAATAATATCCATCAACAGATATTGTATTTAAAATGAGTTATAGAGATTGAAATTGGGAGAACGAGAAATGGAGGATTTGCGTATGGTAAGACACAAAAAGAGTATTGTAGTAATGGCAAAAGTACTGGTGTTAGCACTTTTGATCGGTGTATTTGCAGCAATTCCGTCAACGGAGACATTTGCAGCCACAAATAAGGCTCTTCGTGCAAAAGTTGTATTTGATGGTGATAGAGAATCGGATGCAGTATGGACGAATAATAATTATGTTTTGCAGGCAGGCCATAAAAAAGCTTCAAAAGTGAAGAAAAATATGAAAATATCTGCGAAAGTGTATGTTCCGGTGGCAGCCTTAAAGAAGGATGGAGATACCGTACATGTGGATGCATGGGTATCTCTGGAAACTAAAAAAAATGATTTTGTTGGAGATATCCGTACAAAATATACTGTGATGCTGATAAAAGATGGCAAAAAAATGCGTGTTGCGTTGTGGAATCCGGCGAAAGAAAAAGAGCTTAAGCCTGGGAAAATGGCCAGCTATAAAAAGTCGGGGAAATATTATGTGATCACGCTCAACAATATGCCATTGGAAAATGTTGTTTATAAAGACGAACAGGCATCAAAAATTAATACAAAAAGCGAATACAACCTGGGACAGGGAATCAGTGTCACGGGTACCTGTACAAAGAGCAGTGGTTATGTTTATGTCGATGATTTAATGATTTCAGGTGTAACTACACAGAAGATTACATTTAACAAAAAGGACTATAAGTGGTACAGCGGATGGCATATGGATAAAAATTATTCGTTGAAAGTCACAACTGTGAAATAACACTTACCTGATAAGAAAAAATATTGGAAAAACGGGAGCTGGCAAACGAGTTCCCGTTTTTTTTGAGAATAACAGATTACAAATATAAAAATAAAATTAAATAAGTGAAAAAGTCTTTTTTTATAAAAAAAATTTGTTATACTAAATTTGCAGATGAAAAAATAAGATATCAGCATGAATCTGAATATTCTATATGTCGCTTTTTATCAATAAGGACGACATATCTGAAACGATCTTTTTATTCGTTACAAATATTTCTATGAATGTTCCAGTAGCAATGAAAGTAAAAAACAGGACTTTATTAGTGCTATCTAAGAACCGCACATTGACAAATAAATAAGAAGATATTCAATCAGAGAAAGTTGCTTTTCCATTACATGACGTTTATAATAAGAAAAATGGAAAACCAATATAATATACTGGTCAAGGCAGCCGAAAAGGACGGCTTTACCACTTATATCTGCTCCGAGATTCGGAGAAAGGGGTGGTAGCATGGTTACATATAGTGACTTGTTCACATTTGTTATTATGATATGTGCCATCATAACGCTTGTCAGAAGTGTCAGAAATGATACCCATGATAAGACAAAAAAATAACCGTCCAGCTCCTCGCAAGATCTGACGGTTATTTCATGTAACTAAAGATATGTATGCCGGAGCAGATAGGTATTTGCTTATCACCCGGCTGTCTTGATAAGTATATTATAGAAGTTTCCGTTTCGTTTGTCAACGTCGTAAGGGTAAAAGAATCAAAATAAAGGATAAAGGAGAATCAGGGTTATGAGAGAAAAAGGCAATCAGATCGCAAAGAAATTCGTTACATTCCTGTTAGTGCTTGCCATGATCGCAGGCAGTGTGGTAACTGTTCCGACAGATGTTCAGGCAGCATCCAAAGGAAAGATCACATTGAAAAAGACCAGCATGACAATGTACGCAGGGGAGAGTGTGAAAGTTCCGGTCAAAAGCGTTACCGGAGTATCAAAGAGTAAGCTTTCCTACAAGGCAGATAAGAAGATTGTAACGGTATCTTCCAAAGGAGTGATCACGGCAAAGAAGAAAGGGAATGTGACCATTACCGTTGCATCAAAGACGAATGGCAAGGTCAAAGCCAAATTAAAGCTGACGGTAAAGGCAAAACCGGCAAAGAGCACGATCACACTGGCGAAGAAATCCGCATCCCTGACGGTTGGAAAGAAAGCTGCTATCAAAGTGAAAAAGGTAAAGGGATTGAGCAGTAAGGAAGTCACCTATAAGTCCAGTAACAAAAAGGTTGCAACCGTAACGAAAAAAGGTGTGGTAAAGGCAGTCGGAAAAGGCTTTGCAACGATCACGGTTACTTCTGCAGTCAATAAAAGGGCAAAAGCAGCATTTCAGGTAACTGTAAAGAGTGCAAGCATCCCGGTTACTTCCATAACGACAGCACCAAGCATGACCTTGCAGACCGGAAGCGGGGCAAAGATAGAGTATTCCATTGCTCCGGCAGATGCGACAGATAAGAGTGTCAAGATCACATCCAGCAATCCGTCCGTAGTAGCTGTCATTGACGGTGGAATCCTTGGTGTCAAGGCAGGACAGGCAACCGTTACCGTAGCAGCAAATAACGGAACCGGAAAAGCAAAGATCAAGGTAACGGTCAAAGATAAGGTTGTAAAGGTAACAAAGATTGATATCCATATTTCTGATACAGGAAGTGGACAGCTTGAAGTCCTTGGATATGGCAAAGAAGCCACAAAGCAGGGAATTGATCAGGGAAAAGTCAGCAACATGGACACCATCAAAATTTATCCGTCCAATGCAACTGACAAATCTATCTACTGGATATCTACAAACCCGGATGTTGTAACCGTTGACAAAAACGGACTGATCAAAACAACCGGTGTTGGAGAATGTTATATCTACGCATGTTCCTGTGATGGTGGTGCAAAGAGTGGAAAGATTCATCTAAAAGTAGAACCGACTTTTACAGAAGAGGAAGCATATCAGTATTTAAGAAAAAATCCGGATGTAGAACAGCTTAGAATGGCAGTTACCAAAGAATTATACTTGGAATATGCTGAATCCTTGGCAAAGAGAAATATGTATTTTGACTGGGGATATGGCGGACAGGAAAAGTATTGGCGTCAGTATGATGTAGGACATTTGTTTGGAAATGGCAAGGAAGTGTATGAACTAGTAGGATATTATTCGGATGAAGAAGATACAAAGCTATTTGGTGAAAAAATGTGGCAATGGATGGATGTAGGAGCGGATTACAGAACAACGGGGCAGAGAGCATTGATTGATCTTGATGATCCGTATAAACTGATTTATGATCCGAATTGGAATCCGGATGATTACAAGTGATATTTTAACTAGAAGATCACAATTAATTTCGATAGAAAGTGATATTTATTAAAAACTAAATAGGTAACAATGAATTGGATGTCGTAAAAGAAACGGCATCCTTTTTGTTTTTATAATTCATTGACAAGCGAAGGAGGAAAAAGAGAAATTGAAAAAAGTAAGGAAACGAGTGATAGGTGGCATGACATTGTTGTTCCTGTTAATTGCAATGGCGTGTCCGGCATATGCAGCATTGTGGTCGGATGAATCCACCGGTGTATTGATGCAGACAAATAAGGATGCCGAAAACCCGACTGATGAAACAGAACAGGTTGAAACAGCAGATGGAAATAATAAAGCTGTGACAGATTACCATATGCATACAAAGAATGGTGATTTTTATGTCAACATCAATGGTGCAGATGGAGTAAACAGTAGAATCCATATCAAAGCTGTGTTTGATTCAACGAATGAAAAAAGCAGTCAGAATGTAAAACTTACGATTGCAAATGATTCTATAAACAATCATGGAGTAAGTTTTGTAAAAGCAGATGGAAGCCCAAGTAAAACAATTTCGGTACCAACAGTCAAGGGAAGTACTACCGAGCCGGAACGTGCCGAAAAAGACAGCAATGGTAAGTACATAACCGGAAAGAACTCTGTAGGCAGCACGGTATACAGGGAGTTGAACTACACAGTAGTATCAAACATCCAATTCCAGTACACCAAAGAGGCATACACTTATGCAACCGGAACAGGAAATGTAACAAATGGCACATCCCGAATGAATGATAGAACATGGGATTGGACTAATACCGGAACCAGTACCTTAAACGGAGCCAATGGTGTTTATCACAGTGCACATAAGGAAACCTTTTCCCTGCAGGTCAACATGGCAAACATGAACGTGTACAAGAGTCCGACCACAGTGATCGGTGAGTATACGGTGTCATTAAAGCATCCGACCGTGGCAGTTACTTACAAGGGAAACGGAGCTACAAGCGGAAGCAGTAAAACACAATCATTTAATTATAATGAAACCAAAGGTATCTATACAGTAGGTGGAAAGACATTAGGCTTTAAAAAAACGAATTATAAACCGAATCCCGGAAAGCAGTGGAACACAAAGGCAAACGGTACCGGAACTTTTTTTGGTTATAATGGTACCAAAAAATATGCGGCAACGGAACTTGTTAATTTTACGGATGGAGAGAAATTTACCCAGAAGAAGCTGAAACTGTATGCACAGTGGATAGCGGGAACTCCTACGGTAGAGCCTGAGGAAGAGACAGTGACCGTAACCTATCATTCCAGATACCCGGATGGCACGGATATTGTGGTTACGGACGAGGTATTAAAGAAAAGTAATTATACGATCAAGACTTATGAGCAGTGTGGATTTTATCCGCCGGCAGGCTATGCAGTGGGTACAGACTGGCTCAATGCCGCAGGAAGCCATTATTTTTCACTGGGGTATACAATTCAGCAGATAACAAGCGATTATGAGCTTTATGCCTACTGGCAGGTAAACCCATATACGATCCATTTTGATGCGAACGGCGGAAGCGGATCCATGAATGATATGGTGGGGCTGCAGAGGAATGTAAGTTACAATTTAACAAAATGTGCATTTACTTCACCGAATAAAGACTATACGTTCATTGGATGGTCAAAGCAGCCGAACAGCAAGCAGGCATCTTATCAGGATCAGGCATCTGTGGTAAATGTGGCACCGATCAACAGCAATTATGTGACACTGTACGCAGTCTGGGCAAAGCCATACCAGGTGAAATATATAGATGGAATCATTGGATATGGCGGTAATGTGGATCAGAAAACATTATCCGTAGTGCGGACAGATACCTGTCAGTATTATACGCACTATGACATTCCGGCTATTACACTTCCGGAAAGAGAAGGGTATGAGTTTGTTGGTTGGGGTTCACAGGATACAGCAGATAAAGTAACAGGATACTATCTTAACTATGCAAAGGCATTGGCAGATAAAAACAATAATACGATCCGTAACATTGTAATGCATCAGGATAAGATAAAGCAGACGAAAGGCTATTATTTTGGAACGAAATTCTACCTGACACCGAATGGAAGTTCTGCAGATGAGTCTTCCGTCACATACGATGCACAGCAGGACTGCAACGTAGTCAGCTTGTATGCGATCTGGAAAAAAGTAAATACTTATCATATCTCTTTTGTGGAAAATCAGCCGTCAAAAGCAAAAGTAACCGGAAATATGGAACCAATGCGTAACTGCCGGTACGATACGGAATATACGCTGACAGCCAATAATTTTGTATGTACAAGCACTGATACCAGTAAGATCGTGGAATATAAATTTATGGGATGGGCTACAACACCTACCTGGTATCAGCAATATAAGGAAAAACATCCGGGTGTTAACATCCTTGCTTATACATGGAACAGCACGACGGATCCATCCATAGAAGGAACCTGGTACAAAGATTGTGCTTCCATAGAGCAGAAGGAACTGGATGGCGGCGGCAATATAAGATTATATGCACAGTGGGATATTGTTAAGGACTATGACTACTATGACATATTATTCAAGCCGAACGGTGCAAGCGGATCCATTACAAATGTTTATGGCAGTAATAATAGTATGAGAAAGCTCGCTTTTGATACGCAGTATGATCTTCCGAATCCACAGCATACCGAATGGAATCAGCTTGCTTATACAGATAAATACGGAACAGAACAAGAGATAAAGTTTGGTTATACGCGGGAGAATTATAAATTTACCGGATGGAACACGAAAGCAGATGGAACAGGAATCAGCTTCACATATACAGAAGAATATGGTCATGTATTTGCCAAACCAAAGATCAGGCTGTCAGATATTTTTGATCAGGTAAAGTTTCAGTTCGGAAATCAGCTGGTTTTATATGCGCAGTGGAAATATGACGGATATGTCGTTCACTATAATGCAAACGGTGGAACCGGCTCCATGGATGATGTAACTCTCAGGTCAGATTTTCCGATTACACACGTTAAAGAATGTGAATTTAGCAGAACCGCTTATAAGTTCGTATACTGGACATTAAATGCAGATGGAACAGGAGGAAAATTCAGGCTCGGAGAAGGTCTGAATGTCAGGGATATCCTGCGTGCTATGCGGTCTGATGGGAATGAAATTACCCTGTATGCACAGTGGAAAGTGGCAGAAGCTGCCTATACGGTCCGCCACTGGAAACAGAAAGCAGGGGGCAATGCAGCGATCCACAATGCAGATAACTACGATCTTGCAGAAACGGAAACCGGGAAAGCACAGATCGGAACCAATGTAACACCGCCGGTAAAAACATATGCCGGATTTGTAAGTCCTGCTGTCCAAACCGGAACTGTCACGGAAGATGGAAAACTTGTGATCGACTATTTTTATGAGAGACAGTTTTACAACGTGACGCTGCATGCCGGCACAGGCATTGAAACAGTTCTTGGAGGCGGTGCATACCGCTACGGCCAGAGTGTTACAATCGATGCATCCGTAAAGACAGGATACCACTGGTCGCACTGGTCCGGTTCGTTTGACCAGGATACAAAGAATTACACGTTTACCATGCCAATGTCAAATGTGGAACTGACCGCAAACGGGGAAGCAAACAAATATACGATCCATTTTGATCCAAACGGCGGAGCCGGGCATATCGATGATATCATAGCAACTTACGATACCGATATAACACTGCCGGATATCTGGAAAGCGGATGGAACGGCAGCCTATGAAAAATATACCCTGGATGGAGTAAACGTCACAGGAGATGTGATTTCCGGAGCGATTCCAAGGAGCATGATGGCAGGCTATGAGGAAGAAGAACCGGAAGATGCCGAAGATACGGAAACCGCCGGTAAATCGGAAGATTCGGAGAAACAGGATTCCAAAAAGGACGATACAAAAGACAGTGCGGAAAGCATGGAAAAAGCCATAGAAAACGAAAGTTCTGAGAGCACGGAAGAAACCGAAGAATCCGCAAAAGAGGATAAGGCAGGTAGTGAAAGCATGGACGAATCCAAAGAAAAGGACAACTCAGATGATGCGGAGGAAGCAGAGCAGGCAAAAGCAGCGGAAAATAATGCTGCAAATGCGAAAGAGGATAAGGCAGGCGATGATACAGAGGAACTTGAGGATACCAAGAAAGCTGCAGAACCTGTGAAAAAGGTATATGCATCCGTATTTATGGGATGGTCGTTAGAAGATGGCAGAGATTCCTTTATTCCGAAGTGGAAAGCCGGTGATGTCGTACGAAACCTTGTAGCAGAGGATGGCGGGGAAATCACACTTTATGCGGTATGGGATGACTGTCCGTGGATCCAGGCAGAAGATCTTTATTACACACTGGATCAGGCACAAAGCGGGTTTATCACAGAAGCGGAGATCTTAAGCCATGCAACGGCATCCGACCGTGAAGATGGAAGTCCGATCGCACCGGGAACGAACCCTGCAGCAAGCGATCCTTCACGTTATACATCTTTTACGATCCCTGATTATCAGGCAGGTGAGTTTACCAGCCTGCAGCATGATTTTGCCACATCCGAGAATCTGACCGTAGTAGATCACGTCGGAAACACATATGTGAAACAGATCATGGTGCATGTGACCGATACAACACCGAAAAAGATCACACAGATGGACCTGACCGGAGTTACCCGGTTCATCAACAGCAAATATTATAAAAAGCCGTTTGAAGAGGGTGGACTGGAAGATAATTCCATCTGGAAAGTTGATCCGGAATATAAGGCAGCACTGGAAGCAGCATTAAACAATATGGAACATGATACACCGGTGGAAACCTATGTATTTTCAAAGGAAACGATCAAACAGATGAAACAATATGTGGAAGCTCACGGAATCGGAAACAGCAAAGAACCGGATGCATTGAGAAACTTCTATAATCTGTTCCTTGCACCAAATAAGAAATAGAGAATAAAACATCAATATTTCCCTTTACAATTCCTGCCATAGGGCGTAAATTAAAGAGTGCTGGAATCATTTTCCGACAGTAAAAATAAGGAGGTTTACAATGGCAAAAGAATTGTTAAAACGAAGCGAAGTAAAAGAAGAATATACATGGAATTTAAAAGATATGTATGCGTCCGACGAAGACTGGAAAAAAGATCTGGATGAGATTGACAAGATCCTGGATGAAATCGGAAAGATGGAAGGTAAAGTAGCTGCTTGTGCGCAAAATCTGTTATTTGTATTAGAACGCGCAGCTAAGGCAGAGGAAAAACTGGATTATGATTTTAATTATGCAGAGCGTCTGTTTGATGAAGACCAGAAAAATACGGCACATCAGGCAATGTCCCAGAAAATGTATTCTATGCTGACGAAGGTGTCAAGCCAGACTGCATTTATCGTTCCGGAGATCCTTGCAATGGATGAGGCTGTTCTGGAAGGATACTATAAAGAACTTCCAGAGTTAGAACATTACCGTAAACAGATCGAGGAAATCGAGCGTACCAAGGCACATACACTTTCTGCTGAAATGGAAAAACTGGTAGCGATGACAGGCGATATGGCGGAGACATCCGGACAGGTATATTCCATCATCAACAACGCTGATTTTGTATTCCCGGAGATCAAAGATGAAGATGGAGATACAGTGAGACTGTCCCATGGCAACTTTGTACCATTTGAAGAGTCTGCAGACCGCCGTGTGCGTAAGGATGCATTTGAGGGATTTTATGGTGTGTATAAACAGTATGCAAACACACTTGCAGCGCTATATAACGGTCAGGTGAAACAGCAGATTTTTTATGCAAATGCAAGACATTATAATTCGACGCTGGAAGCAGCAGTGGATGCGAATAATGTTTCACCGGCTGTTTATCAGAACCTGATTGATACAATCAATAAGAATATGGATAAAATGCACCGCTATGTGCGTCTCCGCAAAAAATGCCTTGGCGTGGATGAATTGCATATGTATGACGTTTATACCCCAATGATCGCAGATGCAGCAAAGAAGATTTCTTTTGAGGAAGCAAAAGAAACCGTGTTAAAGGCATTAGCACCACTTGGAGAAGACTACGTTGCAAAAGTAAAAGAGGGATTTGAAAGTCGCTGGATCGATGTTTATGAAAATGAAGGAAAGAGAAGTGGTGCTTATTCTGCCGGTGCTTACGGCTCACATCCATATGTACTGTTAAATCATAATGATACGCTTGATAACATGTTTACGTTGGCACATGAGATGGGGCACGCGATGCATTCTTACTATTCGAACGAAGCACAGCCTTATATTTATTCCCAGTATAAAATTTTTGTCGCAGAGGTGGCATCTACCTGCAACGAAGTACTTTTGATGGAATATCTTCTGAAAAATACAACGGATAAAAAAGAGCGCGCTTATCTGCTCAATCATTATCTCGACAGCTTTAAAGGAACCGTTTATCGCCAGACTATGTTTGCAGAGTATGAAATGTTAAGCAATAAGATGGTGGAAGAGGGAGAAAGCCTGACTGCTGAGACTTTAAATAAACTGTATTATGATTTGAACCGCAAGTATTTTGGACCGGATATGGTATCAGATCCTGAGATTGCTTACGAATGGGCAAGAATCCCTCATTTTTACTATAATTTCTATGTATATCAGTATGCAACGGGATTTTCTTCGGCAGTTGCACTGGCACATGGAATCTTAAAAGAGGGAGCACCTGCGGTAGAACGTTATAAGAAGTTTTTATCCGGTGGCTGTTCTGCCTCTCCGGTTGAGTTGCTTAAGATCGCCGGTGTCAACCTTGAAACACCAAAGCCAATCCAGGAGGCACTGGATGTATTTGGGGAAGTGCTTGATGAAATCGAGGCGCTGCTTGCGTAATCATGAATAACCGGTGGAAAATTGTGGAATACTATATCTATACAAGAACAAAACAGGAGGATTTTGTTTTGAAACAGATAGAAGTATTGATCGATGCACCGGAAAAAGCAAAGAAGCTGTGTCATATCTTAAGTGGCCATAAAGGAGCGTTTGACCTTGCAAAAGGCAGATATACCGTAGATGGAAAATCAATCATCGGAATCTGTACGATGGATCTGTCAAAACCTCTGACACTGACCATACATGAGGAAGATGATACTGTGATGGAGGAAATCCGTGAATTTGTGGTAAAAGGAAGATAACACATTTACCGGAAAACACGGGACTGTAAATAACCGAATAAAAAGACAGTAACAATCGAAAGTAAGTTGTTACTGTCTTTTTTGCTTTGTGCCTGTGGCAGTTTTTCTGTTAAAGATAACATCGTATTTCTTTGGCAAGATTTTCCTCAAGATGGATCAGTTCTTTGCAAAATCCCTGGGCCTGTTTGTCCGCGGCCGCATACTGATTATAATAGCGGCAGAGTGATTTGACACCCATATTGCAGCCTTCGGTCAAAAGATCAGCACACACAGCATCACTTTCCTCAACTGCTAACTTGGCATTTGTTTTCAGCCAGGACATTCCTTTTGCAAGCGCATTTGGTTCTTTTGCCGGATCATCGCATTTTTCTAACTGTGCATGGATCTCATTCCCGAGACGCTCATGTTTTTCTTTAGATGCCAGGATGATATTTTTAAAATCTGCATCTGAAATTTTATCACAGATCTCATCCATGGAATAAACTGCCATTTTTGTACCGGCATTACATTCCCGCAGTAATTTTACAGTATCTCCGTTTAACATATAGAATCCCTCTTTTTCATGATTTTTATATATTCGCAATAATAGAATGCAAAACATACATTCTGTTGTTTAATATGTCTTGAAACAGGATGAATTATGTATTGTTTCAGAAGTACAAAACATTTTTTTGAAAAATAAAAGCAGAAAACTTTACATGATTTTAAACATGTGTCTTGTCATATGTAATGATAAGTGGTATACTACGAAAAGTTTCAGCAAAAATCTGAAATGTATGGGCAAAAAAATTGAGAGAGAGTTAAGAGGGCGTATGATAAGTTTGGAAGAATTAGAAGAGTGGAAAAAGAAAAGAGATGCTGTGATCCTGGCACATTATTATGTGAGACCGGAAGTACAGGCACTTGCCGATTATATCGGAGATTCTTATTTTTTGAGCAAAAAGGCGACAGAGCTTGCGAATAAAACGATCGTGCTCTGTGGTGTGACGTTTATGGGCGAGAGCGCGAAACTGTTAAATCCGGATAAGACGGTATTGATGCCGGATCTGGCTGCAGACTGCCCAATGGCA
>ULXP01049795.1_pt1 | contig 11789 bp, 7 predicted proteins | sample 1961351 | NCBI WGS metagenome assembly ULXP01 (sample SAMEA4835840, study PRJEB28245) | human gut metagenome | biome: gut microbiome; material: fecal sample | place: Denmark | collected 2008 | reverse complement strand
GCGTTTTGCTTACGTGATAGAGCAGGCATGCACGCTGACGGGAAAGCAGGTTGTTGTGCTGATTGATGAGTATGACAAGCCATTGCTTCAAGCGGTCTTGGATGAGAACTTGCTGGATGAGTATCGGAAAATATTGAAAGCGTTCTACGGTGTCTTGAAGAGCGCTGACCGTTATCTTCGTTTTGTTTTCCTGACCGGAGTGACCAAGTTTGCGCAAGTAAGTGTGTTCAGTGACTTGAACCAGCTGAATGATATAAGCATGGATAGAGCATACAATGCTTTGTGCGGCATTACACAAGATGAACTTATAAAAACATTTGGCCCGGAAATACAACGGTTAAGTGAGAATGAAGAACTGACTTTGGAGGAAACGATTTTTCGTTTGGCAAAGAAATATGACGGCTATCATTTTTGTGAAGATACTTCGGTGGGGCTTTTTAACCCTTTCAGCCTTCTGAATGTATTCCAGAAATTGAAGTTCGGCAACTTCTGGTTTCAGACGGGTACACCTACTTATTTGGTGGATTTATTAAAAAAGAGTGACTATGATCTTCGCCTTTTGCTGAATGGCGTAGAGGTTACTGCCTCTGCCTTCTCTGAATATCGTGCAGAAGCTAATAATCCTCTGCCTATGATTTATCAGAGCGGTTACTTGACTATAAAAGCTTATGATAAAGAGGTTTGCCTTTATACGCTTCAATTTCCGAATGATGAAGTTTGTTATGGTTTCCTCAATTTTCTGGTTCCTTTTTATACTAAAGTTACTGATGATGAAACTGGTTTCCACATCGCTAAATTCATGCGTGAATTGAAGAGTGGGGATGTGGAGGCGTTTATGGAGCGTCTTAAGATATTCTTCTCCGGTATTCCGTACGAGTTGAGTGATGATACGGAACGTCATTATCAGGTTATTTTTCATGTAGTGTTTACTTTGCTGGGACAGTTCATCCGGTCCGAGGTTCGCAGTAGCCGCGGCCGTGCGGACGCAGTCGTTCATACCCCTACCGCTATTTATGTTTTTGAGTTTAAACTGGACGGTACGGCCGACGCAGCTCTGAAACAAATAGATGAGAAGGGGTATCTGATTCCTTATACCTTGGATGGCAGAAAATTAGTGAAAGTAGGTGTGAACTTCAGTAAAGAAACACGGAATATTGATGAATATATTGTCGTAAAGGAATAGGAACGAACAATCATATATATGGAAAAGGCGATGGAGAATCAAATCTTCATCGCCTTTTCCATATATAGTATTTCATTTTATTTCTTCATCCTCAGTACCCGTATTCCCGTCCACTTATTATTGTCTTTCAGCATTTGGGACAAGGGGACTTTGGAGACGACCACTTTCTTGTCGGTAGAGGAAGCGTGTACCAGCAGGAGTTTGCTATCCGCATAGAAAGCGATTCCCATGTGGGCTACGTCCAGCCCCGGAGTGTTGGTGGTGATGGCTATGATATCGCCGTCTTTAATCCACGGGAGACCATCGGCGGGAAGTTTGGCTTTGGGAAGATAGTGAATTTCCTTGCCGGACAAGGATTGTTCAATCTTTTTCATTTTGGCTACGTTTTCCGGAGAATTTGCCAGCTGCTTGTAGAGTTGGGGGTGGGAAGACATGTAGGAGATGGACAACCGTTCGGTGTCGGGACTCATGGCGCCCGTTACATCTTGAAGGAAGCCGTTGCGTACGCCATTGTTTATCCAGTCGGCAATATAATGCAGGCGGGAAGTGTACCCGTCGATTTTACCGTCACGGTAACGGATTTTTTGCAGGTTATCGGCGAAAGCGCTTTCCGAGATGTCTCCGTCGGCCAATTTGGGGGTGAGTGTCTCTGCCAGCACATATTCCACCAGCGTGGTGCAGTCTACCTCATCGCAGTTGATGACGAGTTCCTCGGGACCATCTGCCTCCAGCGTATGGGCTACGTATGGCACATCCAGATACTTTATTCCATTGCTCAACATATCTTTCCCTCCCTGGGCAGAAACGGAAGTTACCATGGCTGCGGCGCAGAGGGCGCTGAACATAAATTTAGTCATTGTTTTCATTTTTCTTTCTTTTGATTATTATTGTTCTTGAACGTAAAAAGGATGCAGCAAATTTACTACATCCTTTTTATAAAAGCTTAATCCGGAGGGATTAAATTCAATATTGCCGGATTAAATATTTATAATCCTCCTTTTTATCGAACGGAACAAGGGAGAAACCGTATTCAATGGCGTTCTCTTTGCCCGGACGAATCAGATAGGGTTCATGGGCGGTTGCGCCCCAACTGTCGTCTCCACCGACACCCATCATGCGGTAATCAATGAACAAATCGACTATCTTTTCCGGCAGAGGGTCGGTGAGGTGGCGGTGATGGGTCTTTTCGGTACGCGGAGCACCGTTGTCAATCGTGTCGCCGCTGTCCATACTTTCCAGGGGATAGTTGGAGGCGTTCAGCTCAAAGGTGCGGTCGGCGATGAGCAGCAGGCCCCGTTGCGCCTTGTCGGTAAGGGCGCACCAATAGATATCCGTGCGATGGTTGTTCTCCTGTGGGCGGACATACGGCTCGTACATATCCTTGACCGGGATGGCGTACTCTCCGATGAACTGGGAGGTACGGCGGTCTCGGTAATTCTCTTTCGGACCGCGACCGTAGTAGGTCAAGTCTGTAAAGCTTTCCGGCAACTGCATCCGCAGGCCTACACGCGGTATCATCGGAGCTTGGTCTCCTTCGGCCATGAACCGGTTGTCTACCTTGATGATTCCGCTGGCATATATCTTATAGGTGGTGTCCCAACGGGCGTCTGTCTGCGGAAAACGGTAGGTCACCTTTACTGTCGTGGCATTGCTGCCCGGAGTCACTTGGAAACTTTCGGCTTTTGGTTCCTGGTAGCTTGCCTCTTTCCAGGCTTTGAGGCGGACGGGGAGGTTGGCTCCATAATCATTGTCCGTCGGTGCACGCCAGAAGAATGGGCGGGGACCTTGACCGTTCAGTATGTACTCGTGCTTCTTGTACAAATAGGAGGTGAGTAGGCCGCTTTGCTTGTCGAAGGTGGCTTTGAAGTCGGGACCGGAGAACACCACCAAATTTCCTTCTTCCTTAGAAGTGGCGGGCTTCTGTGCCGTAGCCTCTTTCTTGTAGAAGGTATGGACGTAGGTCTGTTCGTGTGCAATGACCGTGCCGGCCGGGAGGAAAGGTTCTGCCGTCTTGATGGCTGCATAGAACTCGATGCGTACATCTCCCGTTGTCTGTTTCTCTTTGGGTATGCCGTTCAGAAAGCCGGTGGTTACCGTCTTGCCCGGTGCAGCATGGATATTTTCAATCTTGCCACGGTAGACTTCCTTTCCATGGTCGCGGATGATGTAGTAGAAGTCGTACTTGTCGAGATTGGTGAAAGAGAAATCATTGCGGATTTTCACGGTGGAAGTCTGCTTGTCGAAATCAAGGAACTTGATGTTCTGGTAGACTTTACCCATCTCTTCTGTCTGCGGCTTGACACTGCGGTCGGGATATACCACGCCGTTGATGCAGAAATTGCCATCGGAGGGGGTACCGTTCTCGCCATAGTCGCCGCCATAGGCCCAGTATTTGCGCCCGTCGTCTGTCTTGGTGGCAAAGCCCTGGTCTACCCAATCCCAGACACAGCCACCCTGGAGGATGGGATATTTTTCGATGATGTCCCAATACTCCTGGAAGTTGCCGAGGCTGTTGCCCATGGCATGGGCATACTCGCAAAGAATGAGGGGACGCGTCATCTCCTTGTTCCGGGCATACTTCTCCAGATAGGAAGGGGAAGCGTACATCGGGCAGTAGATGTCCGTATTCCATTCCAACAGTGCGCGTTCATACTGGATGGGACGGCTGTCGAGCGTCTTCAAGGTGTTGTAGGTAACGTAGAAATTCAATCCGTTTCCGGCTTCGTTGCCCAGCGACCAGATGATGACTGACGGATGGTTCTTGTCCCGTTCGTACATATTCATGGTACGGTCGAGGTGGGCATTCATGAAGAGCGGATTGTTTCCCAGCGTGCCGCCTACACGCAGGTCGTAACCCATGCCGTGGCTTTCTATATTGGCTTCGTCGATGACGTAGATACCATATTCGTCACAGAGTTCGTAGAAACGTTCCTGCTGGGGATAGTGACAGGTGCGTACGGTATTGACATTGTATCTCTTCCAAAGCTCGAAGTCTTTCTTCATCAGTTCTTCGGAGACATAGTGACCGGTGTTCTCGTTGTGTTCGTGATAGTTCACGCCTTTCACGAGGATGGGTTGCCCGTTCACCAGCAATTGCTTGTCCTTGATTTCCACTGTGCGGAATCCTACTTTGCAGCTTGTCGCTTCAATCACATCCCCGTTAGGTCGCTTTAGGCTGATGACGAGGGTATAGAGGTTGGGCGTTTCGGCTGTCCATTGCAAAGGTTCCTGGATGGTTTTCTTAGTGAACTCCACTTCTGTCTGGTCACCGCTGACCTGAGTAGAGGACTGGGCTATCTGCTGGTCGTTCTTGTCCAGCAGGCGGTAACCAACGACAAATGGGGAATTTTGTCCGCTTTCATTGGTAAACTGCACCTTTACCTTGAGGATACCGTTCCGGTAGTTCTCATCCAAAGGAGACTCCACCTTGAAGTCCGTGAGATGGATTTGAGGCTGGGCATATAAGTAAATGTCCCGTTCGATACCACTGATGCGCCAGAAGTCCTGGCATTCCAGATAGTTGGCATCGGAAAAGCGGTGTATCTGAATGGCAATGACATTCTTCCCTTTCTTGGCAATGGCGCTGACGTTGAAACGCGCCGGAGTCTTTGCATCTTTACTCATGCCTACAAACTTGCCGTTGAGGTAGTAGAAGGCTGCCCCGCGTACGCCGTCGGCACTCAGGAAAATTTCCTTATCGTCCCAGTCTCCCGGAAGAGTGAACTCGCGGCGGTAGGTGCCGGTGGGATTCCATTCTTGGGGAACGTATGGAGGATTGGGCTTGTCCCAATAAGGAGGATAGCCCGAAGAACAGAATTCATAAGGCTGGTTCACATAGATGGGCGTACCGAATCCCTGCAACTCCCAGTTTCCGGGTACATTGATGTCCGGCCAGCGGCTGGCGTCCACACGGTCCATCATGAAGTCCGTGGGGCGGTCGGCGAAGGCCTCCACGTAATGGAATTTCCATTTCCCGTTGAGGGATAGGCGGTAGGTTCCGTTCTTGCGGTCATTGATGACGGCATCAGCCTCCGTGACGTAGGAGGTGAACGTGCTGCGGGCAGGCTCCCGGTTGATGCTTGTCAGCTTGGGGTTGGTAATCTCTTCGTAGCGATTGTTCTCCTGAGCAGTCAGGGCAAAGGGAAACGCTGCGAGGCAAGTGAGTAAAAAATACTTTTTATTCATAATTGCTTTTATTTCTTTGTGGTAGGTTCAGAGACCGGGAATACGAGCCCTTCACGCAACCACTTCTCCAGTTCTTCCGTCCATTGACGCTTGTAGGTGAAGTTGTCCCGGAATCCCCAGCCATGTCCGCCGGTGGGGTAGGCATGCAGGCTGGCAGGTACTTTATGGTCGCGCAGGGCAAGGAAGTAACCGATGCCGTTGATGGGCGGCACTGCGTCATCGTCCGAAGAAAGCATGATGAAAGCTTGCGGAGTGCGTGGGGACACTTGCCTTTCGAGGGAGTATTTTTGTTCCAGTTCCTGAGATGGATTTTCTCCGATAAGGTTCTTACGGGAACCTCCATGGGTAACGCCTTTCTGCATGGAAATCACCGGATAGAACAAGATCTGGAAGTCGGGACGGGTCTTGTCACTGCTGTATAGTGTGGCAAGCGAAGCTGCCAGATGGCCGCCGGCAGAAGCGCCCATGATGCCTACACGCTGAGGATTGACACCCCATTCGGCGGCATGTTCGCGTACCATGCGGATGGCTTGTTCGGCATCGGAAAGGGGCACTTCATGGTGCCCGTTGGGCATACGGTATTTCAGTACTGCATAGGTGATGCCTTGTGTGTTGAACCAGGGAGCCATGTCGTGTCCCTCGTGCTTCATGGCCAGCCCCCCGTAGCCGCCTCCCGGACACATGATGATGGCCATGCCGTTGGGGTGGGAGGCAGGGTACACCGTAAGGGTAGGGGTGGTGACATCGGACACCCATTCGTTGTTATGGTTCTGTCCGGAATTGGTCAGTTCGTTGTTATTGGGGGCACCGTTGGGCCATAGGGGCAGCTCAACGGGCTTTTGTGCAGATAACATGGTCGCTGCAAATAGAAAAGATAAAAGTAGAATCTTTTTCATGTTCTTGGTATTTAAAAGTTATTTGGTTTTCATGGAAGCTTTGATGAGGTAGAATATCAGAATGGCATAAGCACCCAGCGCCAGCACTTCGGACCAGGTGTTCTGCAACCATGCATCGTTTACGAGGTTGATTCCTCCGAAACGCATGGCAGCACTTGCCACGCCCATCAATGCACCGCCGGCAATGAAACCGGAGGCAAGCAGGGTACCTTTCTCCCCGCGTTCGGCATTGAGAGCGGCATCCTTGCTGCGGCTGGTCACGTACCAGTTGATGGCACCGCCCACTACCAACGGAACATTCAGTTCCAATGGGATGAACATACCCAATGCAAATGCCAGTGCGGGAATCTTGCAGAAATTGAGGATGACGGCCAGCACTGCACCGATACCGTAGAGCGGCCAGGGCGCACCCACACCGTTCATCAACGGTTCGATAACGGCCGCCATGGCATTGGCTTGCGGAGCGGCCAGCTGTCCGCTGGTGAAACCGTATGTCTTGTTTAGGATAATCATTACACCACCTACGGTAGCGGCAGAAACGATGGTTCCGAGGAACTTCCAGGTCTCCTGCTTGGCAGGCGTGCTACCCAGCCAGTAACCGATTTTCAAGTCTGTGATGAAGCCTCCCGCCATGGACAGTGCCGTACATACAACACCGCCCATCACCAGTGCCGCAACCATCCCTTCGGGACCTTTCAGCCCTACGGCTACCATGACTACGGATGCCAGGATTAATGTCATCAGCGTCATTCCGGATACGGGGTTTGTGCCCACAATCGCAATGGCATTGGCTGCCACGGTGGTGAACAGGAAAGCGATACCTGCAACAAGCAGGATAGCTACAATGGTATGTGTCAAGTTGCCCTGCATCACATCGAAGTAGAAGAAGAGAACAACTAGCAGCAGCGTGATGATGGAACCGATGGCGATAATCTTCATAGAGATGTCCCGCTGTGTGCGTTTCACACTGGCTTCCACGTTGGACTTACCTCCCATTTCCTTGGCAGCCAGTCCTACGGCACTCTTGATGATGCCCCAAGACTTGATAATGCCGATGATACCTGCCATGGCAATGCCACCGATACCGATGCTCTTGGCATAGTATTTGAAGATTTCTTCCGGAGCCATAGCGCCTATGGTTGCCGTGATTTCGGGGTTCCATTGGTTCAGTACGGAATCTCCCCAAATCATGGACATACCGGGGATGATAATCCACCATACGGCCAGTGAGCCGGCACAGATGATGGACGCGTATTTCAGTCCCACAATATAACCCAGACCGAGCACGGCAGCACCCGTATTAACCTTGAATACCAGCTTGGCTTTCTCGGCCAGCATTTCGCCGAAGCCGCATACGCGGGTAGTGAAATTCTCGTTCCACCAGCCGAAGGTTGCCACGATGAAGTCGTATAGACCTCCGATAATACCTGCCATGAGTAATGGTTTTGCCTGGCTGCCGCCCTTTTCACCGGAGACGAGCACTTGTGTGGTGGCTGTCGCCTCGGGGAAGGGATACTTGCCGTGCATGTCGCTCACGAAATATTTGCGGAAGGGGATAAGGAAAAGAATACCCAGCACACCTCCCAGCAGGGAACTGATAAAGACTTGTGCAAAGGTGACGGTGATTTCTTTCGGATAGGTCTCTTGGAGAATATAGAGTGCCGGAAGGGTGAAGATGGCACCTGCCACGATGACACCCGAGCTGGCACCGATAGACTGGATAATGACGTTTTCGCCCAATGCGTTTTTACGTTTGGCGGCACCCGATACGCCGACGGCAATGATGGCGATGGGGATGGCGGCTTCGAATACTTGCCCCACCTTCAGCCCCAGATAGGCGGCTGCGGCCGAAAAGAGGATGGCCATCAGAATACCCCATGTCACCGACCAGGCATTTACTTCTGAATACTTCTTATCCGGGCTCATCAGAGGGTTGTACACTTCTCCCGGTTTCAATTCACGGAACGCATTTTCCGGTAGTCCGGTAATAGGTTCTTCTTCTTGTTTCATAGGTTTTGTAGTTTTATGTTTTTCTTTAATAGACTTCAAAGAAAGCAAAAAAAAAGGAGATTTAAAAAAATCTCCTTAATTCTGTATGGTAAAATGCTTATTTGGCATCTTTAGCGGTCATGTCCCCTTCGATAAATAATCGCATGATTTCCGTTTTGGCATTGGTGCGCAGGGTAATGGATTTCTTGAAGTGTCCGGGGTATCTTCCGGTTCCATTATAAGTTACTTTCACTGTTCCAGTCTTTCCCGGTGCTATCGGTTCTTGTGAATATTCGGGAACGGTACATCCGCAGGAAGCTACAGCCTGATGGATGACAAGCGGAGCATCGCCTACGTTCGTAAACTTAAAGGTGTAGCTGACCACAGGACTGTTTTCGGAGAATGTGCCGAAGTTGTGGGTGGTCTGTTCGAATTTGATGTCTGCCTTTCCTTGTGCATAGGCATAACCGATGCTCATAACCAGCAGCATCATATAAAAAACGACTTTCTTCATGTTCTTATCTTTTTTATATTTCAACGGCGCAAAGGTAACCCATTTTCATTAAAATAATGCCTATGGCGTGCGAAATTGTATTAAATCGGGCTCAAAAGGTCTCTGTACGAATGATAAGCAGGGAAAAATAGGGAAAGCGGATGGTCGCTATCCGCTTGCTGTCATTGATATACTTCTCTTCCGGAGTGCCTACATTCTCAAAATAGTGATACCGGTATTCGGGATGCAGGCGGATGCAGCGGTGAATCTCATCGGTGCATCTGGACAGCTTCATGATGACAACCGCACTGTTTTCGCTTGTCAGTTTCTCTATCTCTTCTGTCGTAGTAATGCCGGGTATCACCGTCAGCCGCTCTTCCTGGCTGGCCACATGGAGCCCGCCCAGTGCGCCGGCGGCAATGAAGGCGGGGATACCGGGGATGTGCTTCACGGGGATGCCGTCTGCCTGTAGTTTGTCATATACATAATGTATGGAAGAGTAGAATCCGGCATCTCCTTCGGCAACGATACAGACCTTCTTTCCTTGTTGCCGGAGGGTGGAGCTCTCCATATAGACCTCGTCGTAGGCGCTCAGGGCTTTTTCGCGCTGTTTGCTCATGGGGAGTGGAAAGCGGTGCACCGTGTTTTCCGGAATGTCGAGTTGTAATAGGATGTCGGCTGCGCGTGAAACTCTGTTTCCATCTTTGGCCAGTGTCTCGGGACAGAATATACAGTCGGCTGTCTGCAGGGCTTTCAAGCCTTTTACGGTAATCAGTTCCGGTTCGCCGGGACCGAGAGATACAAATATGACGGGGAACATTTGCATGAAGACATTAAAGGTTAAAAATTAAAGAACAGCAAAACGGCTACAAAAGTGGGGAAATAATCAGTAGCAAACAAGATATTCGCTATCTTTGTTATTTACTAAAACAATCTGTTTTTTATGGATTATCAACTGAACACCCGCTTGAATGGCAACATAGCCATGACTTCCAGCTACCATGAGCGTGCGTCGCTGCAACGTGACAAGACTCTGTATAAATTCATTTGGGTACAGAGCGGTACGCTGACTCTGGAAATAGACCATATCCCCATGCGCCTGGAAAAGGATGAAATCGTGACCTTGACCCCGTTGCATCACCTGGAGGTAAAAGAGGTGGACGGTGAATACCTGACGTTTGTATTCAACAGCAATTTTTATTGCATCTATGGACATGACAACGAGGTCTCTTGCAATGGATTCCTTTTTTATGGCTCTTCCAAGGTGATGAAACTGGCACTTTCTGCCGGGCAGTCTTCCAACTTGCATGACATAGTCCGCATTTTCCGGCAGGAATCGGTCATCCATGACAACTTGCAGGAGGAGATGCTGCGGATTGTCTTGAAACGTTTCATCATTACCTGCACACGCATTGCGCGCCAGCGTTTTGGGGTGGGGCAGGAGAAGGAAAAGACGTTTGACATCATCCGGCAGTATTACGTATTAGTGGACCGGCATTTCAAGGAGAAGAAGCAAGTGCAGGATTATGCCGATATTCTTTGCCGTTCTCCCAAGACACTTTCCAATCTGTTCTCGACCTGCGGGTTGCCTTCCCCTTTACGGGTGATTCATGACCGCATTGAGGCAGAAGCCATGAGATTGCTGCTGTATACCCACAAAAGCGCTAAGGAAATCAGCTCCATTCTGGGCTTCGAAGACTTGTCCGCGTTCAGCCGTTTTTTCAAGAAAATGACCGGCGAGAGTGTCTCGGACTACCGGAAAAGAGTGAAACGGGAAGAATTGCCAACTGTTGCGGAATAATTGCCATTTCGTACGTGGTGGAAAACAAGGAACTTTGCAAAAACAAAAATCAAGTCATATTACTGAAACCATTTAAAAAGTAGAACAAAGATGAAAACGAAATTGCAAAACTTGTTTATGGCTGCGTTGACGCTGGCCGCTTCCACTCAAAAGTTGGGTGTTAATTTGATTCGTGTAGCCATCCTGGTTATTTTCGTATGGATTGGTGGGTTGAAATTCTGGAATTATGAGGCTGAAGGGATTGTCCCTTTTGTGGCGAACAGCCCGTTCATGAGCTTCTTTTATACAAAGAGTGCCCCGGAGTACAAGGAGTATAAGCTGAAAGAGGGCGAGTTCAATGAGGCGAAACATCAGTGGCACGTGGAGAACAATACGTATGGTTTCTCCCACGGTCTGGGCATTCTGATTATGGCCATCGGCATCCTGACATTTCTGGGGATATTCTCTCCGAAAATCGGACTGGCGGGAGCCGCACTTGCCATTGTCATGACGATGGGTACCCTCTCTTTCCTGGTGACAACCCCTGAGGTGTGGGTGCCCGACTTGGGAAGCGGGGAGCACGGCTTTCCGTTGCTGACGGGGGCAGGGCGCTTGGTCATCAAGGATACGGCCATTCTTGCCGGTGCCATTGTCGTACTGTCTGACAGTGCAAAAAGAGTATTGAACCAATTAAGGAAATAGACGTATGAAACAGTATGATGCCATTATCATCGGATTCGGCAAAGGCGGAAAGACGCTGGCTGCCGAGTTGGCAAAACGGAAGCTGGACGTTGCCGTAGTGGAGCGTTCGGAAAAGATGTACGGAGGGACATGTATCAATATCGGTTGCATTCCCACAAAAACATTGGTGCATGCGGCAAAGCATGCGGACAAAGACGCTTCTTGGGAGGTCAAGAAGGCATACTATCGTCAGTCCATTGCAAGGAAGGAAGAGGTCGTCTCTTTCCTGCGTCAGAAGAACTATCACAATCTGGCCGACAATCCTCATATAACGGTCTATACGGGTATCGGCTCCTTTGCAGGTCCGGATGTGGTGGAAGTTGGGATGGTGGAAGGGACATTACAATTGCAAGCTCCCCGGATATTCATCAATACGGGTGCCGAAACCGTCATTCCACCGATAGAGGGGATACAAGGTAACCCACGGGTATATACCAGCACCTCCATTATGGAACTGACTGAGTTGCCGGCACAGCTCGTCATTGTAGGTGGGGGATACATCGGACTAGAATTTGCTTCCAT
>ULXP01049599.1_pt1 | contig 11833 bp, 10 predicted proteins | sample 1961351 | NCBI WGS metagenome assembly ULXP01 (sample SAMEA4835840, study PRJEB28245) | human gut metagenome | biome: gut microbiome; material: fecal sample | place: Denmark | collected 2008 | reverse complement strand
ATAACGGCAGATATGTGTGGGTAAGAGTGGAGGTAAACCTTTTACAGAAACCGGAAAACGGAGAGATCATAGCATTCATCTATAACCATGATGTGACAAGGGAGAGTAAATTAAAACAGATTTTAGAATGTATCATGACATTTGGCTATGATGAAATTTATACAGTGGATGAGTGCAGTGGACAGATGGATGAATTTGTAAGCGGTCAGTATGCTCTTGATTCACAGATGGAACAGGATAATTATGAAGGTGAGCTGCAATGTTTAATCGACCGTGTGGAGACACCGGAAGAAAAGAAGCGGTTGTCAGAAGCCATGGAACTGTCAAATATCCGTAAACATTTAAAGTTACAGGAGGTGTATATGGTGGAGGTTTCACTGCGTTCGAAAAATGGAAAGAATCGTCAGAAACAGATCCGCTGCATGTATTTAAATGAACAGACAGGTACACTGCTTTTGATGCTTTCCGATGTTGAGGACATCGTGAAAGAAGAAAAAGAGAAGCAGGAGCAGCTTGCAAAAGCACTGACGATGGCGGAAGCTGCAAATGAGGCAAAAACAAACTTTTTAGCCGGAATGAGTCATGAGATACGGACGCCTATGAATGCAATCATTGGTTTAAATTCAATGATCCGGTCATCGCTTGATGACAGGGAACAGGTGCTTGATTATACGGAGAAACTTGATTCAGCATCGAAATATCTTCTGGCGTTGTTAAATGATATCCTTGATATGTCACGGATCGAGAGTGGTAATATGAAACTTGCCATCCGGGCATTTGAAGGAGATAAGTTCTGGGATAATGTCAATATGTTAGCAAAGGCGCAGGCAGTCATGGCAGGCGTAGGTTATTCTTTTGAAAGAAAACAAAAAATTTCGGAAGTATATATCGGAGATGCCACAAGACTAGAACAGATCATGGTAAACCTGATCAACAATGCCGTGAAATTTACACCAAAAGGTGGAAACATTCATGTTTCTGTCAAAGAGCAGGAAGGCGATGGAAGAGTACAGCTGACAGCTGCCGTTTCTGATAATGGAATCGGTATCGCAAAAGACTTTTTACCGAAAGTATTTGATATTTTTACACAGGAGCATGAAGAAAATACCCGTGTTTATGGAGGAAGTGGACTGGGACTTTCTATTGCGCGCAATTATGCAAGGATGATGGATGGTGATATTGTGGTAGAGAGCACGGAAGGAAAAGGAACGATATTCACCGTGACCGCAAAACTTGATTTTGACCGCCGGAAAAAAGCACGTGAGGAAAAAACAGAGAACATCAGTTTTGAGGGAAAACGGATTCTGCTGGTTGAAGATCATCCGCTTAATGTCATTGTTGCAAAGGGACTTTTGGAAAAGAAACAGTTTGAGGTTGTCACAGCGGAGAATGGTAAGAAAGCAGTGGAACTTGTGGCAGATGCTCCAGAATATTATTTTGATGCGATATTGATGGATATTCGTATGCCGGTTTTAGACGGAATCGGGGCAGCCAGACAGATCCGCACCTTAGACAGAGAAGATGTCAAAGATCTTCCAATCATTGCGATGACGGCAAATGCCGGAGATGAGGACAGAAGACAGACGAAAGAAGCCGGAATGAATGAGCATCTTGCAAAGCCGATCGATCCGAAGCTTTTATACGCGACACTGCAGAAATATATTTTATCATAAGAAGTTATAAATGATTCCCCAATTACACATACTACAGAAAAAGATTGTGTGAAAGGGGAATTTTTTATGTCATTAAAAATTAAGATTACAGATGTGCATGCAAGACAAATTTTAGATTCAAGAGGAAATCCGACAGTGGAGGTCGAGGTAACGGCGGAGACAGAGACAACCGGGAAAAAAATAACTGCAAGAGAATCCGTTCCTTCCGGTGCAAGCACGGGAAGATTTGAGGCTATCGAGCTGCGGGATGGAGACAGGGATTATTTTGGCCTTGGTGTGCAGAAGGTCGTAGATCATGTTAATACGAAGATCCGGGAAATGCTGCTTGGAATAAATGTGTTAGAGCAGGCGAAGTTAGACCGGGCGATGGTGGAACTTGATGGAACTGATAATAAGGGGAATCTCGGAGCAAACGCAATTTTAGGTGTATCACTCGCCTGCGCCAAAACGGCGGCAAAAGCACTGGATATGCCTTTATACCGTTATCTTGGAGGAACCAATGCCAAAACGCTTCCGGTTCCGATGATGAATGTGATCAATGGCGGTGTCCATGCGAAAAATACACTTGATTTTCAGGAGTTTATGATCATGCCGGTCGGAGCACGCGGCTTTTCGCAGGCGCTTAAAATGGGGGCAGAAGTATATCATTTTCTGCGTCAGATCTTAAATGAAAACGGAATGAGTACGGCAGTCGGGGATGAAGGTGGTTTTGCACCGGATTTTAAGGATACAAAAGAAGCATTTTCCTATCTCTCAAAGGCAGTGGAAAAAGCGGGTTACCGTGTTGGGGAAGATATCGTCTATGCAATGGATGCTGCGGCAAGTGAACTGTATGATGAGGCGCGTGGTGTCTATGTATTTTCGGGAGAATCGAAAGAAAATGGGGATGAGCAGGAGATCGTGAGAAGTTCTGAGGAGATGATTGCCATGTATGAGGAACTTGTGCAGCAGTTTCCAATCGTTTCCATCGAGGATGGGCTGTTTGAGGATGACTGGGACGGCTGGCAGAAACTGACGAAGAGACTTGGCGATAAAGTTCAGCTTGTCGGAGATGATCTGTTTGTGACGAATCCAAAACGGATTCAGTGTGGAATAAAACTCGGTGCGGCAAACGCGGTACTTGTCAAAGTAAATCAGATTGGAACCGTGACAGAGGCATTAAATGCGATCGAGATGGCAAAGTCTGCCGGATATCATACGGTCATTTCACACCGGTCCGGTGAGACGGAGGACGCATTTATCGCAGATCTTGCAGTGGCTGTCAATGCCGGACAGATCAAAACGGGTGCACCGTGCCGTGCGGAGCGCACCAGCAAGTATAATCAGCTTTTGCGGATTGAGGAAGAATTGGCAGAAGACGCAGTGTTTGTGCCGGAAGAAATCACAGAAAGCAGGAAAAGCAAAAAAATAGGTTGAAAAAAGGAAACGTCTATGTTACAATGACTAAAGTTGTGAGTTTGTAACCTAGGAGGGAACGATCGTGGCAGTTGTAAAAACAATTTTGACTGTAGTTTTTATTATAATCAGTGTAGCATTGACAGTTATCATCTTAATGCAGGAAAGTAAATCCGCAGGACTTGGAGCAATCGCAGGTGCAGCAGACACATACTGGGGCAAGAACAAAGGACGTTCTATGGAAGGTATGTTAGTAAAGCTGACTAGAATTTTTGTTATCTTGTTTATCGTGATTGCAGCGGTATTAAATATGAGTATTTTTTAAGATGAATGGATGGCTGTCGCAGATGCGGCAGTCATTTTTTAATTCATAAGAAAAAGGACGGGGTTTATGGAGAAAACAATTTTAGAAGAACGGAAAAAGACAATATACCAGTTTATCTGTGATGAGCTTTATGTACCGATGAAAGCAAAGGAGATGGCGGTTGTTTTATCGGTACCGAAAGCACAGCGCAGTGAACTGCAGGAAGTCCTTGATGCACTTGTGATGGATGGCAGGATCGAAATGACTTCCAAGGGAAAATATATCAAATCAGAAGGAAAATACTTAATCGGTACATTTATGGCACATGCGAGGGGATTTGGATTTGTCAGCCTTGAGGGAGAAGAGGAGGATATCTTTATCCCGGAGTCACAGGTGCACGGTGCTTTTCATATGGATACGGTGCAGGTGGCAATCACTTCGGAAAATACAGGCAGACGAAAAGAAGGCACGATCACAAAGATTATATCCCGTGGTACAACACGGATCGTATGTACTTATGAAAAGAGTAAGACGTTTGGCTTTGCCGTTCCGGACAATCCCAAGTTCGGTTCTGATATTTTTATCCCGCAAGAGCGCTCGAAGGGAGCTGTCAGTGGACATAAGGTTGTAGTTGAGATTACCGATTACGGCAAAGAGGGTAGAAAACCGGAAGGAAAAGTGATCGAAATTATTGGTCACATCAATGATCCGGGAACGGATATTATGTCTATTGTAAAAGCTTATGATCTGCCGGTAGAGTTTTCAGAAAAGATCATGCATCAGGTGGAGAATGTCTCGAACGAAGTCAGCACTGCGGATATGGCAGGGCGTATGGACTTCCGGGACTGGCAGACAGTGACGATTGACGGAGAAGATGCAAAAGATCTTGATGATGCAATTACACTTACGAAAGAGGGAGACAACTATAAGCTTGGCGTGCACATTGCAGATGTATCGAACTATGTACAGGAACACAGTGCGCTGGATGTGGAGGCATTGTCCCGCGGTACTTCCGTGTATTTAGTCGACCGTGTGATCCCGATGCTGCCACATAAATTGTCAAATGGAATCTGTTCTTTAAATGCAGGCGAGAACCGTCTGACCTTAAGTTGTGTGATGATAATTGATCCGAAGGGAAATGTGATCGATCACACGATAGCGGAATCTGTGATCAAAGTTGACCGCCGTATGAGTTACACCAGTGTAAAAAAGATTCTGGAAGATCATGATGAAAACGAGATCAGAGAGTATGAAGAACTGGTTCCAATGTTTGAACTGATGCGGGAACTGGCTGCTATTTTACGAAAAAAACGTATGAAGCGTGGTTCCATTGATTTTGATTTCCCGGAAACGAAGATCGTGCTTGATGACAAGGGAAAACCAGTTGAGATCAAGCCTTACGAGCGGAATGTTGCAACGAAGATCATTGAAGATTTTATGTTGATCGCTAATGAGACGGTAGCACAGGATTATTTCTGGCAGGAAGTGCCGTTTGTATACCGTACACATGATAATCCGGATACTGAAAAAATCAAGAAGTTATCGACATTTATCAATAATTTCGGCTATTCCATCCACATTGGACAGGATGAAGTACACCCGAAAGAACTGCAAAAACTTCTGCAAAAAATTGATGGTGCACCGGAGGAGGCATTGATCAGCCGGTTGACACTGCGTTCCATGAAGCAGGCGAAGTATACAACCATGAGTACCGGTCATTTCGGACTGGCTACACCGTATTATTGCCATTTCACATCTCCAATCCGCAGATATCCGGATCTGCAGATACACCGCATTATCAAAGATAATCTGCGCGGACGGATGAATACAAAGAAGATAGAGCATTACGAAAAGATTTTGCCGGAGGTTGCAAAACATTCAAGTGAGATGGAACGCCGTGCGGATGAGGCAGAGCGTGAAACTGATAAGCTGAAAAAAGTGGAATATATGTCAGAACGTATTGGAGAGGTATTTGAGGGTGTGATCTCCGGCGTGACCGAGTGGGGATTTTATGTGGAGCTTCCGAATACGGTGGAAGGACTTGTACATGTGACAACGCTTGTAGATGATTATTTCCATTATAACGAGAGTACTTACGAACTGGTTGGAGAAGTGACAAACATCCGCTATAAACTCGGACAGCGCATACATGTCATGGTGACAGGAACTGACAAAATCCTGCGTACGATCGACTTTCGTGTGGTACAGGGGAACAAAGAGGAATAAAAAATCATCTTGCGTTCCGTTACGTTTCGGGGTATACTATACAGGCTGGATATTGGATAAGAAAGGAAGGGCATGATGGCAAAGACAGAAAAAAAACTGATCGCGAACAACAAAAAAGCCTACCATGACTTTTTCTTGGAGGAGCGCTATGAGGCGGGCATTGAATTGCATGGTACCGAAGTAAAGTCCATGCGCATGGGAAAATGCAGCATCAAGGAAGCTTTTATCCGTATCGAGAACGGTGAGGTCATTATTTATGGCATGCACGTCAGTCCTTATGAAAAGGGAAATATTTTCAACCGTGATCCACTGCGTCCGAAGAAACTTTTGATGCATAAATCAGAAATCCGCAAGCTGGTCGGAAAAATTGCAGAAAAGGGTTATACTTTAGTGCCGGTTGAGGTATACTTTAAAGGGAGTCTTGTAAAAGTTGACATTGCGCTTGCCAAAGGTAAAAAGCAGTACGATAAGCGTCAGGATATCGCAAAGAAGGATATGCGACGTGAGGCTGAGCGTGATTTCAAAGTAAAAAATCTGTATTAAAGTATTTATAGGAAAAGAATGGATGATATAGTCTTTTTCATACACAGGAAATGATATCCGGTGTGTGAAATGGCTGTATCTGAAATATATATTTATGGGCTTGTAATGGTTTCGACAGGGATCATGAAGCTGGAGAAGCGAGTCGCACGGGATGCGTCAAATTCCGAAATTAAAATTAAACGCTGAAGATAATTTAGCATACGCTGCCTAATGGCAGCAGTCTGACCTAGGGCACTCACACTTTAGGACCCAGGCTTCGACTATGTGAGAAACGACGCAGGCAAAGCTTTGAGCCTGTGGGCGTACGATGAAGCTACTGAAACCAGGACTGTGCCTACGCAGGTCTGGCAGAGGGAATGTTAAAACATAGGATACGCTCGTAGAAGGACAGGGGATTGGTTTTTGGACACGGGTTCGACTCCCGTCAGGTCCACTTATCAACTATGTGACGAACCCACTATTCGCATTATGCTTTATGAGAATATGTGGCTTGTATCGAAGATAATCGCATGATTGGTGATGTAGAATGAAAAAGGGGCGTAAGCCCCTTTTTTGTATGATTGTAAATAGTCGAAAAACTCAAAACAGGCTACGGGGGTTTTTAGACTATCAATATTTATTGACAGTCTAAAAACTGTTTGACAGTCTAAAAACTTCTAAGCCTTGTAGATTCTGGGGTTGACGGCATTTTGTATTAACATTTTTATTCTCTAAGAACATTGTTTTATAAAAAAAGCGTCCCCATCGTCCCCAAAGTGGCGCAAAGCCTTGTAAATACTACGCGCAAGGCTGGGGACGCTCCACGCCAAGGTAGCGTCCCCAAGCGTCCCCAAGTCCCCAAAACGTCCCCAGCCTCAAAAATTGTAAATAGTCGAAAAACGTCTTTGTGGCAACATGGTTTTATCATAAACGGAAAACTATTGAATACCAAACGTTTTTGCAGGAATATCAATTCCTACCATTTTTCCGAAAGCCAATGCCCATTTGACAAAATTGTATGATATTGATGTGATTATATTGCCAGTTATAATATATCCATCCTTAATGGGCTTGTTTATATTGTCATCCCAGCCCACCATTTCTGCTAAATCACTTTCGGAAAATCCTTCTTCAAAAATCTCTTCTTTATTGACACCAGCCATGAACGGTTTTCCATTAAGTAATCCGGCTCTGACAAGTAACAGAGGTGCAATTGAAATAGCTCCTATTGTTTTTCCGTCAAATTTTTTGATGAAATCTATTATTTTTTTGTTTTCAATAGCCTCTCTGATATCCATTGCACCAGGCAATATCAAGCTGTCATACGCATCCAAATCAAAATTATCAATAGTAGCATCGGGAATTACTGATAATCCATCTTCACTTCTGATTGCCTGTTTTGAAATCCCAAAAATTGTAATTGGTTTTTCAGCGAGTGCCAATATCTCAAGCGCAGGACTGATTTCAAAATTACAAAATGAATCATATAATAATACGGCAGTTTTTTTCATATCAATTTTCCTCCATATACAAATTCAGTCTGGTAAATTACCTTTTTAATTGTACCATATAGTTCTAAAAACTCAAAAGATTATTTTGCTCACTTTTCCCGTGTTTACTGAGAAACTGCTTATTAAGAAAGGATTGTAAAAGGTCGAGATATTGCTTGACACTGTCTAAAAACAGTAGTATTCTATTTGCAACAACATATAAGCGGTGTTCACGAAGTGCGTGCATGGTTTGAACGATAAGTTCATGAAGTCTATGAGGGTGCAGACTAAACTCGTAAGACAAAGTTTTATATGCTCCATGTCAGCTAGTCATACCAGCTGTGAGAACAAGCAGTTGCGAAGTTAAAAGCGGTGAACAGGAAAGTGTATAGCATAGCTATACGTTTTCCTGTCTGCCGCTTTTTTGTGCCTAAAATTATTTAAAGGAGTGACGACATGCTTGAAACAAGAAAAGGTGGACGACCGTCAAGACGACCTGATAAAGAAACGCTCCAGCATTTATCAGACATGCTGACAATAGAGCAGATTGCTCAGCTCTATTGTGTTGACCGTTCTACTGTTTGTAACTGGAAGAAATATTATAGACTGCCACCAAAGATTGGACGCCCAACAAAGCGTCCGTCAGCACGCAAATTAAGAAATCTGTGCAAAACATGTTCTTACATGGAAATTGATGGGCGTTTAGGTGTTTCACCTAGCACAGTTGCATCATGGGTATATTTCTACCGCCAGAAGAATGAGAAGAAAGATGTGTGATGTGTTATGAATGACATGTTTCTTGATGATATAAAAAAAGATGTGTCCGTGACTACCTACACAGACACATCCACAAGTGCTATACACACTTATCCTGATGACGCAATTATAACTGACATTATAAACTGTGTCAATACTGCTTTTCCAGACACCAGCAGACAACACGGGAGTTTGACAGTTGAATATCAAGAAAAGTACTTACATGTTCCTGTTTTTGACAGTTTCAAAAAATAAAATCGCTGCAATGCCAGGAAATATAGGCGTTGTAGCGATTTTAACCGTCGTTTTAAACTATAGTATTTTATTCTCTTCCTTTACTTTTTTTCTGGATGGTTTTCATCTGGCTTTTTGTAATAAATTTGAAATCTGTATCAAAACCACAGATCTTATGTAAGGAATCTGTCAGTCTATCGCGTATATAAAGTGGGATAAATCCCTGATCCTGTATATTTGCGAAATTCATGGTCTTCAACTTATCCAGGATCATCTCGCATGTAAAATCCTGTCCCAGATCTTTTTCAAGATACCGGTATATCACCAGGGAAAGAAAACAGATGAGGAAATGTGCTTTTATGCGTGCGTCAGCATGGACAAATACAGGTCTTGCTTCAAAATCCGTTTTCATGATGCGGAAACATTCTTCAATTTCCCAGCGTCCTTCACTGACTTTCAGGATGTCTTTTACATCATCATCCAACAGATCAGTAGTAACTGCATACATTCCATTATAAAGTGCTTCATCTTCGATTTTGTCTGTGTCCAGATAATGGCGGATATCTGCGGCTTCACCGTCTTCTGTTACGGCTGTTTTTCCTATGAAACGTGCCGGATCGTTTGGATTTCTCCGTTCTTTTTTTATGTTTCCTGACTGCAGCATTTTTTCGGCGCGTTCTACTTGAAGATCACGTATTGTTTTCTGATACCTTGCAAATTTAGGCGAATAGGTTACGATCAGACGCTGGTGCAGCGTGTGGGGTGTATAAGGTTCATCCTTATAATACAATCCGTTATCGTCTTCCGGGATTTCAGAAAGTTCAACAGGCATATCATCTGATACGCGTTTGAAGCCGGTTTTGTCCAGAACCCATTTTTTATCATCTTTATTCAGCTTTTTAATGGACTGGGTGACAATAAAGGCGCGTTCACCGGCATGGTTTATCTTTTTGATGGCTTCGGAACCAAGTCCGGCATCACTGCAGTAAATAAACTTTGTACAGCCAAAGTCCTGGAGGACTCCTTCTTCCAGCGGTTTCAGGGAAGTCTGTTCATTTGCGTTTCCCGGGAAAAGTGAAAACGCAAGAGGGATCCCGTCGCCATCCATAAACATCCCCATCTGGATGATTGGGTTAGGACGGTGTTCTTTGCCTTTGCCGTATTTTCTGTCCCCGTCTTCCTGTTCAATCTCAAAAAAATAGTTTGTACAGTCATAATACAGGATTTTATCGTTGCGTTTTCCAAGAAGATGACTGTTTTTATAAACTTCTGACTGGATAAAATCACATTCATTTCCAAGAACGTCGAGTGCCCGGTAGATGTCATGCAGCTGATAGGATGGCTTTTCCAGAAATTCAGAAGCAGTTTTATAAGAAGAACGTTTACTGGCAGGTTCTAAGATCCTGGCATAGATGAGATCGGACAGGATCGCGTTAATATCATACTTAAATTTATATTTATCGCGGAGTTTCCGGCAGATCTTATCAAGCTTGAGGCGGTAGTAAAAAGTCTGTGGGAAAAGATAACCGCCACGGTAGAGAACCTGCTGTCCATAATCTAACTTATGATCAGAATGGAAGGTTATCTGGACAACTTTTGTCTGCTGTTCTTTTTTATATTTTTCGGTTTCAAGCTTAACTTCATTTTTTGCCCATGCAAGAACGTCGTCCCTAGTTGGCCCGTGTTCGACAATGAGCTGGTTCAAAGTGCCGAGTTTACGGACAATGACAGAGGATGTTTTGCCATTGGCTTTGGTATAAGATTTTGCAATATAAAAGGATTCTGAATTTTTAGATTTTGTTATATGTAGATTCATAAGCATCCCTCCTGTGCTTATTATAGCACATAATAACACAAAATAACAGCCAATAAAACATAAAAATTGACATAAAAAATGCAGGTTTTATAAGACATGTAAGTACTTTTCTTGATATTCAACTGTCAAACTCCCGGGTATAAAAATAACAGCCAGCGTGGAACGAGTGTTCCGCTTGCATTTGGCTGCTCCGAAAGGTATAATATGCTTTGTGTAGAAGCATTACTTTTCGGAGTGGTGTGTTTGCCGCTCTGGTGTTGGTAGCACCGGGGCGGTTTTTATTTATTTTAGCAATTCTGCAATATTGATCGTCAGATCAGCATATATACATACCTGTATATTATCATCAAAACTGTACTGGTCTGTCAGTTCTTCTTTTTCCAAATCATAGACATTCACTGTTTTGGTAAGTGGATTTACGATCCAGTACTCGCGGACTCCGGCAGAACGGTATTTGAATAGCTTCACGCCATAATCAGTTCGTTTCGTACTTGGAGATGCAATCTCGATGATCCAGTCCGGTGCACCGCTACAGCCGCGGTCATCCAGCTTTGATTTGTCGCAAATAACGCTGATATCCGGTTCAACGTATGTTTTATCATCCTTATTCAAAAAAACGGCAAATGGGGCAGGATAGACTTCACAGGAACCGTTATTTTTGCGAATATATGTCTCAATGCTCCATGCAAGAGCCTGCTGGATTTTCTGATGCAATCTGTTTGGTGGTGCCATGTCATAAATGACACCGTCGATCAGCTCTGCACGCTGTCCTTCTGGAAGTGAATAGATGTAATCGGTTGTGTAGGTGTTTTCTTTTGGGAATGGCATGGTGTGTACCTCCTTTACATTTTGATTATGGCTGTTTGACAAAAAAATATAAATCCCTCTACAGTTGTTTCGTATTCTTTATAATCCATGATTCTATTCCCCCATCTTAAAGTGTTTTTATTACCGCATATTGGACAATATATATATTGAGCATCATATAAAGTGCAGTTGCATTTTACACAGTGCCTGATTATTTTATCTATTTGCAATAAGATATTTTCATCCCAAGGTGTATTGATGATATAATGTTTTGTTTTTATATCGCGTTCGCGATTAATTGCAGCGGTGTAAGAAATATTGCATACTGTCATTATTTCATCCCATGTTCTTACTTCATTTTGGTCTAATATGTATGGGTGACATAGTAATGTTCTGGCAAACCAATCAGCTTCTTTTTCTAATATATCATACTGTGTATCTATTTGTTTTGAACTTCTTCTCTGCAAAAAATATAGGCGTCATTATATCGTGATGTTGTAATAAAATATGACCAAGTTCATGAGCTAATGTCCAATTGATTCGTCCTGCTACAGGTTCTTTGTCATTATAAAATATAATATTAAGAGAGGTTCCATAAATACGTGCAGTA
>ULXP01012805.1_pt1 | contig 11834 bp, 10 predicted proteins | sample 1961351 | NCBI WGS metagenome assembly ULXP01 (sample SAMEA4835840, study PRJEB28245) | human gut metagenome | biome: gut microbiome; material: fecal sample | place: Denmark | collected 2008 | reverse complement strand
CCCGCCATTGTTTCCGCTGCCGCATACGACAATCACTTCTGAGAGATCCATATCCTGTTCATGCAGCTCTCTCACAAATGCCACCGCAGCCCGTTCCATCAATAAAAGTCCCGGCATTTTAAAATGCAAAATGGTATTTGCATCATATTTTTGCATTTCCCGGCTGTCTACAAGATATTTCATGAAATCCTCCTTGTTTTGCGGAGCAAAATGCCTGCCATGCCGCTTTTGCATAGCATGCGCCTATGCAGGAGCAATGCCCAGCAAGCTGTGCAGGATTTTTCTCCTTGTTTTATAAGGCAAAAAACGCCGCACATAAATCTGTGCGGCAGCTATTTGCTCTCTACATTTACAGCACCTTTTCAGTTGCCGTTTTCTTCTGCTTTTTGTTTCTGACAATGTTGTAAGACAACTGCATCAGACTGTCGGAAAGATGTACATTCTCCACGACAACATTTTTGTCGATCAATTCAAGATCTACATGGGCAAAATTCCAGATTGCACGGATTCCAAGTCCGACCAGCCTGTTTGCAATCGCATCTGCCTTTTCCTTCGGCATGGTCAGCGCTGCGATATCTACCTGATTTTCTTCACAGAAACTCTCTAATTCATCTAACATACGGATTTTGATCCCGCGTACAGTCACTCCGTCAAGCGCCGGATTTACATCAAAAAGTCCTATGATAACAAAGCCAAGTTTCTCAAATTTTACATAATTGGTAAGTGCCTGACCAAGGTTACCGGCACCCATTACAATAATATTGTGTCTCTCATTTAAGCCTAAGATCTTACCGATCTCTTCGTATAAATATTTTACATTATAGCCGTAACCCTGTTGACCGAAACCACCAAAATTATTCAGATCCTGTCTGATCTGAGACGCAGTTACATTCATACGTTTGCTCAGATCGTTGGATGATATACGTTCTACACCGGCATCTAATAGTTCTCCGAGGTAACGATAATAACGCGGCATTCTTCGGATCACTGCCTGTGATATCTCTTTTTCCTGCACAAAAGGTTCCACCTTTCTTACGTTCTCCCGTTTATTATAGTGATTTCCTCTGTGTCTGTCAATGTGTGAAATTTTTAACTATCTTTTGCTTCATCCAGCTGCATCGATAGATCTTCCCATGTTTCATAGCAGACTTCAAGACGTTTCCTGCACTCCTGCTGTCTTGCGGCAAGTTCATTTAACTTTGCAGAGTTAACCGCATTTTCCGGCTTTGCACATTCCTCATCGATCGTGTTTATTTCTTCCTCCAATGCTGCAATTTCTTCCTCTGCTTTTTTCAGGCTGTTTTCAATCTTACGGATTCGCGCCTGTTCTGCTTTCTGCGCCTGCCAGTCAAGTTTAGTCGCTGCATCATCCGTTTTTTTCACCTGCGCATCTGTGTTCTCCTGTGGTCTCACATACAACTGCGTCATGATATCATGTTTTTCCAGATAATAATCATAATTTCCGATGTAATTGACGACCGTCTCTCCTGTTAATTCAAGAATCCTTGTTGCTGTCTGATTGATAAAATAGCGGTCATGTGAAACGAAAAATACAGTTCCGGTATACTGATTCAATGCAGATTCCAAAATTTCCTTAGAAGTGATATCCAAATGGTTTGTCGGCTCATCTAAAACAAGAAAATTCGCATCTGAAAGCATCAGTTTTGCTAAAGAAACACGTCCTCTTTCTCCACCACTCAGATCCGAAATACGCTTAAATACATCATCATTCGTAAACAAAAATGCTGCTAATACATTGCGGATCTTTGTGTTATTCAGATTTGGATAGGCATCCGAAATCTCTTCAAATATGGTCTTTTCCATATGTAAAAGCTGATGTTCCTGATCGTAATATCCAATATGCACATTCGAACCAAGTGTCACAGCACCACTATCCGCCGGTATCAGATTATTGATGATCTTTAGTATGGTTGTTTTCCCGGTTCCATTATTGCCAATCAGTGCCACACGCTCCCCCCGTTTGATTTCAAACGAGATATCAGAAAACAATGTGACCGGCGGATAGGACTTTGCGAGATCTGACACAGTAAGAACATCATTCCCGCTGACCACATTCGGCTCTAATACAATCTTAATGTCCGTATTATCCTCAACCGGTTTTTCAATGCGTTCGATCTTATCTAACATTTTTTCGCGGCTTTCTGCACGCTTGATAGATTTTTCCCGGTTAAACGATTTTAACTTTGTGATAACTTCTTCCTGATGCTTGATCTCACGCTGCTGGTTGTAATATTGTTTTAATAAGTCCTCACGGACTTTTGCCTTTTTCTTTGCAAAATCTGAATAATTTCCCTGATAGACATATGCTTTGTGCTGGAAAATCTCAACAACCTTTGTGACAACACGGTCTAAGAAATAGCGGTCATGTGCCACGATCACAACAGCACCCTTATAAGCACGCAGAAAATTTTCAAGCCAGCGGATCGACTCCATATCCAGATGGTTCGTCGGCTCATCTAAAAGAAGGACATCCGGCTTTGTAACTAAAAGTTTGCCAAGTGAAACTCTGGTCTTCTGACCTCCGGACAATTCATTCATCTGCTTTTCGAAATCCTCATCCGAAAAACCGAGACCTTTTAAAATACCAGTCACTTCGCTGCGGTATGCATAACCGCCCTGCAGTTCAAATTCATGACTCTGGCGGTGATAGATATCCATCAGCTTTTCAAGATCCTCGCCAGTGCGTTTATTCATTTCCAACTCCATATCCCGGAGTTTCTGCTCCATATCAAGGATATCGGCTCTCGCATAAAGGACCTCATCATAAATGGTTCTATGGCCGGATACATCCTGATACTGTGCCAGATAGCCGATGGTCTTATCCTTTGCAAGAATCACTTCACCGGCATCGGACGTTTCTTCGCCCATAATAATTTTAAGCAGCGTAGACTTGCCGGCACCATTGATGCCGACAATCGCTGCTTTTTCATTTGCTTCAATATGAAAACTTACATCTTTTAATATCTCATCTGTTCCAAAGGACTTTGAGATACTCTGACATGACAAAATCATTTTAAACTTTCCTCTAACGTCGTTCTGATTGCCTTGATAAAATCTTCACTGTTTAATACGACCGGATTCGGATTTGTAGTAATCAGCGCAAGGTCTTTTGTCATTTTACCATCTTCAATGGTCTTAATACAAGCTTTTTCGAGTTTTTCTGCAAAATCAGATAATGCCTGGTTAGAATCAAGTTCGCCACGTTTTTTAAGGGCTCCTGTCCATGCAAAAATAGTTGCAACAGAGTTTGTGGATGTCTCCTCACCTTTTAAGTGTTTGTAATAATGACGCTGTACTGTTCCATGTGCAGCCTCATACTCATAATAGCCATCCGGGGAAACCAGTACGGAAGTCATCATTGCAAGAGAACCAAACGCGCTGGAAACCATATCACTCATAACATCGCCATCATAATTTTTGCATGCCCAGATATAACCACCCTCAGATTTCATTACACGGGCAACTGCATCATCGATCAGGGTATAGAAATAAGTAATTCCTGCTTTTTCAAATTTTTCTTTGTATTCTGCATCAAAGATTTCCTGGAAAATATCTTTAAAAGTGTGGTCATATTTTTTGGAAATCGTATCTTTTGTTGCAAACCACAGATCCTGTTTTGTATCAAGTGCATAGTTAAAACAGCTCTTTGCAAAACTCTCAATCGAATTGCAGAGATTGTGCTGTCCCTGAACGACACCTGCTCCGGTAAAATTGTGGATCAGTTCTCTCGTCTCTGTGCCATCTTCGGCTGTATAAACTAATTCACATTTACCAGCTCCCGGAATCTTCATCTCGGATGCTTTGTATACATCACCATATGCATGACGTGCGATCGTGATCGGTTTTTTCCAGTTTTTTACACACGGCTCAATTCCTTTTACAACGATCGGTGCGCGGAATACCGTACCGTCTAACATGGCACGGATCGTACCATTCGGGCTCTTCCACATTTCTTTTAAGTTGTATTCGGTCATACGTGCTGCATTTGGTGTGATGGTTGCACATTTTACAGCAACACCATATTTTTTGGTAGCATTGGCAGAATCAACTGTCACCTGGTCATCCGTCTCGTTGCGGTGCTCTAATCCGAGATCATAATACTCTGTTTTTAAATCAATAAATGGAAGAAGTAACTCGTCTTTGATCATTTTCCAGAGGATTCTTGTCATCTCATCTCCGTCCATCTCTACCAGTGGGGTTGTCATTTTGATTTTTTCCATTGTGTTCTCCTTTTCTATTGAAATAAATTGTCCCATCCATAGTTATCCATATTGTGAATGGTGTTCATCATGTGTTCATTTGCCAGTTTTTCTGCCAGACCGGCATCGTGTTTTTTTAATGCCTCTACGATCTGTCTGTGTTCCTGATTTGACTGTACAGAACGTTTCGGATCCGCAAGTGTGATCTTACGGACACGCTGTACATAATGATGGAAATCAAGCAATACATGTTTCAATTCCTTGCTGTCGGAAGCATTATATAAAATTTCATGAAAACGATTGTCTAATTCCACAACCTGTTCTGAATTTCCCTTCGCTGCATGAAAGTCCGACAGATATATATTTTCATCCAGTTCATCCAGCTGTTCCTTGGTGATCTTATCCGCTGCCCACTTTGCACAGAGTCCTTCCAGGCGTGATCTTATCTCATAAATATCCTGAATATCTTTCTTAGAGATGCCTACAACATAAGCACCTTTATTCGGGATAATGGTAACCAGTCCCTCAAGTTCAAGCTGGCGGAGTGCCTCACGCACCGGAGTACGGCTGACCCCCAACTCTTCGCCGATATTTTTTTCCTTTAACTCCTCATCTGTTGCATATTTTCCGGACAAAATATTTTCACGGATCGTATGAAACACACGGGAACTTAAGGAATAATTATCCTCTCCCATATATTACACCTCATGCTCCTATTGTTACGTTTAATTCCTTGCAGCATTTCTCAATTTCTTCTACTAATTCTTTATCAGTCAGTACCGTAACTCGTCCATCTTCATATTGTTTGTCTACCCATACTTTTACTTTTTTAACAAGTTCTGAGTTCTTATCAACGCTCTTATCTTTTGGAAGATGATAATAAGAGTTGATCCAGAGCGCGATTCCTGCAAGACCGGATGTGTTAGAAACAGATACCAGTGGCGGTCTGTTTAAAAATTTTCCGGTATCAAAAATATTGTAGATCTCCTCGTTTTTCAGAAGTCCATCTGCATGTATTCCTGCTCTCGTCACATTAAAGTTGCTGCCGACAAACGGTGTACGGCTCGGCTGTACATATCCAAGTTCTTTTTCAAAATATTCTGCCAGTTCTGTGATCACGGTGGTATCCATACCATCAAGTGTTCCCTTTAACTGTGCATATTCAAAAACCATAGCTTCAAGCGGTGTATTACCGGTACGCTCTCCGATACCAAATAAAGAACAGTTTACGCCGCTTGCTCCGTAAAGCCATGCAGTTGTGGAGTTGTTAACTGCTTTGTAAAAATCGTTATGACCATGCCATTCGATCAGTTCGGAAGGCACACCCGCATGTGTGGTCAGACCATAGATGATACCCGGCACGCTTCGCGGGATCACGGCACCAGGGAAGTTGACACCGTAGCCCATCGTATCGCAGGCACGAATCTTGATTGGGATCTTATATTCATCCATCAGTTTCATAAGTTCTACGCAGAATGGAATAACGAAACCGTAAATATCGGATCTCGTGATATCCTCTAAGTGGCATCGTGGACTGATACCGGTCTCTAAACACTCACGGATTACGCTTAAGTATAGGTTCATAACCTCTCTTCTTGTCATTTTCATCTTATAGAAAATGTGGTAATCAGAGCAGCTTACCAAAATACCTGTCTCACGCAGGCCGATATCTTTTACTAACTGGAAATCCTGTTTACTTGCACGGATCCAGCTGGTGACTTCTGGAAATTTATACCCACGCTCCAAACACTTATAGACAGCATCCCTGTCTTTTTTACTATATAAAAAGAATTCACTCTGGCGGATCAGACCTTTTGGTCCACCCAGGCGGTGCAGATAATCGTAGATTGTCACGATCTGTTCTGTGGTATAAGGTGCCCTTGACTGCTGACCGTCACGAAACGTCGTATCTGTGATCCAGATATTTTCCGGCATATTGTGCGGTACGATACGATCATTGAATGCGATCTTTGGAATCTCATCATACGGGAACAGATTGTGGAATACATTTGGTTCCTTTACATCTGCCAACTGATAAAAATGCTCTTCAAGCTGCAGCAGATTCGTTTTCTTATTCATTACAACTTCTCTCATAACGTAAATCCTTCTTTCTGCCATGGCACTTGTGCCATGAATGCATATTTTTACTTTTAGAGTGAATATTTTTTCATGCATAATTGTATACAATTATACTTTTCTTATATTCTATACATTTCTTCTCTTATTTGTCAAGGCATAAAATTTTATATTGTATATAACTTGCAGTTATAAGTATGTAAAAAATATACATCACATTTTTTCTTTGCTTTTTACACCTGCCAAAATTTTTTTTGAATCTGTAACACTTATTCTGTTTGCACATAAGATACAGTGTAAGAAAAATTTCTGGAGGTTTTATATGAGTGATTTAGCTGCAACAAACTGTGGTGGTGGATGTTCCTGTAATGAAGGTGGATGCAATTCCATTCTCTGGATCATCATCTTATTATGCTGCTGTGGCGGCAACGGTGGTTTCTGTGGTGGCAATAACGGATGTGGAGGCGGAAATGACTGCCTGTGGATCATCCTGCTTCTCTTCTGCTGTGGCGGATGCGGTGGTAACAACGGCTGCTTCTGCTAAGCAGATCATCTGATTCTAAAACGGCGGTCGGAAATACCGGCCGCCCTATAATCTTTCAAAAACGTCTCTGCATGATAACAGAGACGTTTTTGCTATTAACCGGGTACAGTACGGTACAATTAATACGGATGTTTTACTTTCTGATTTTTTACAGGATATTCCTGATTTTTTTCCCGGTTCTGCTGTTGCAGCATTTTTTCGTATATTCCACATTCTTTTGGTACTTTCTTTCTTTTGGCACATTCTTCGTCTATCTCATAAACACTGTTACCATCAACGATCAACATATTTTTATTCCTCCCCATTTAATCTATGCCAAAACGTCTTATCTGGTCACTAAATTCCATGTGCTGCTGGCATAATATAACTTTTCCATTCATAAACTAAAAGAAAAAAGGCATCTTTATGGAACCAAATTCATTTACGCCATTTGACAATATGACACAGACCCGCGAACTGCAGATGTTAAAAACTGCGATTCCTTATATGAAAGGTGACCAGAAAAAACAATTTGCCATCCTGATCAAATATATGGAACTGCAGAACACGATTCAGGTATTCAATCAGGAGGATAAAGTTTTATCCATGTGTTCTGTCAGTGAGGATGAAAACTCCACTCTTGCTATGTTAAACGATCTTAGAAAATTTTGTACAGACAAAGAACTTGAGACGCTCGACATGCTTACAAATATGATCTCCATGATGGAAACCTATGAGACTATTTTTGCATAATATAGGGTAAAGAGAATCTGCTCATTTATAATATTGTGAAAGGAATAAAAAAGCATGGAAAATGATTTTTGGAATAATCCGGGTTTGAAAAACATGTCTCCGGAGAAACTGCAGTTTCTGATGAATTTTGCGTCAAAAGAGAAGCCGACAAATATTAAGGACATGATGCCGTTTCTTCTCGGCACCATGAATGCGGCAAAAACAAATAATATCCAGTTTACCGATCCTGAAACCGAGCTTCTGGTCTCACTTTTAAAACAGAATATGTCTAAGGATGAAGCACAAAAGGCAGATAAGATCATCCGGCTCATGAAGGACCGGAAGCAGAACTAAACAACAGGGATTCTTTTAAATGATAAAAGGGATGGAACTCTCCACCCCTTTTGTATCTTATATCTTTTTTGGTAACATTTACCAGATAGATGCCACACTTACTTCTAATAATTTATCAATCGGCGCCGGACTTTTTCCCATACCATCTGTACCTTCAAAATATTTTGCACTTGCAGATTCAAACAGAACAAACACCATATCATCCGCAATGGCAACTTCCTCTGAACAAGGTGGCATCTCCACTTTCACCTTTGGTTCATTCGGTTTTTTATCCAATGCAAGAAGGGAAGAATATACTTTTAAATAGGAAGAATTGTTTCTTCCATAGGAAGTGCTTAAATAAATCGATCCGTTATCATCAAATGCAACCCCCTGCACTTTACTTGGCAGATTATAGCGGCTGACAGCTGTCAGTTTATCTTCTTCCTTATCATAGCTATAAGAATACATCTCAGATTCAAAAAATCTGGTATGTGTGGCAACCCACAGTCTGCCACCGTAGCAGGTAATGCAGGACGGTGTATTTTTCAGGCGGTGCTCATCCGATAATGCAGATGCATCAATACAATATCCCGGTGCATCCTGTGCGATTTTGGTGATATATTCATAAGAAATACGCTCTAATGTGTTGGAATTAGAATGACAGATCCAGACATTCTCCCCATCAAAAGCGATTCCCCCAAGATGACTCTCCTTTTTCATGCCAAGTGTCGCGAGATATGAGCCATTCTCACGATCAAATACCATGAGTGAGCCAAGATTTTTCCGGTCCTCTGAATATGCAGTGATAAGAATATAGTCTGGTGTAAAACAAAGTCCCTGCATGCACTGACTGGAACTGCTGATCAGATGATCTTTATAATCCTTTTCTCTGGTGGAAGGCATTCCCGGAATAGAAAGATCATCTAAAAACGTATAGGAACATTCCTTTAACTCTTTCTGACTGCTGTCACGGATTGTACCTGTCTGATAAGAATACATTTCTACATTATAATGGTTGTCAATATTTTTCGTCCATTTTGCAAAAAGGACCATATTGGCTGGACTGTTTTCATCAATCTCTGTAATTTTTCTGGAATAATTGCAGTCTGCATACCATCCGGCAAAATTGTAACCCATCTTGGCCGGCACATCCAGTGTAAACGGTAATGCCTCTTTTTTGATGGTTTCCGGATTATTGCAGCTGTTAATGCCGCCATTTACCTCATATACAATATGATATTCCGATGGATCCTGTGTATCAAAAAGATCTAATGTAACACCATCGCTTACAAGTGTCTCCTGTGAAGTGTTCGGGAGGATGATAATACTGCAGGCACGAACCAGTTTTGGATCGCTTACAAGAAAAATAAATACATATAAAATTACAAATAATTCTTTGCAAATTTTTCTGCCAAACCGCATATCAATTCCTCCCTTTTTCTTTTTATTACAACAAACCTGCAGATGTCGCATCCGGTCTGCCGTTTTCCATACTTTTCGGGAAGACCTGCCTCTTATACTATCCTTTCAAAGAAGTTGTTTTATGAATTATCCGTATTATCGAGTTTGCCTGCCCGCTCAGCAATTTCCTGTTCCTGAATATCAGAAGGTGCCTGCTCATATCTTGCAAACTCATAGGAAAATGTTCCGTTTCCACCGGTCATGGATCGTAAGTCTGTATTGTATCCATACAATTCCATGTATGGAATATCAGCTACGATCTCCTGATAACCGGACTCCATCGGATTCATTCCAAGTACACGTCCGCGGCGCTTGTTTAAATCTCCCATGATGTCACCTGTGTATTTGTCAGGTACGACAACTTTTAAGGATGCGATCGGCTCTAACAGAATCGGTGATGCCTCCATAAAACCTTTTTTAAATGCCTGAAGAGCTGCAACCTTAAATGCCATCTCAGAAGAATCTACCGGGTGATAAGATCCGTCATATAAAACAGCTTTCACGCCTACCACAGGATACGCTGCCATCGGTCCTTTTAACACGCCCTCCTGAATTCCTTTTTCCACTGCCGGGAAGAAGTTCTTTGGAACAGCTCCGCCGACAACACATTGCTCAAATACATACGGTGTTTCAAGATCTCCGGAAGGTTCAAAAGTCATCTTAACGTGACCATACTGTCCATGACCTCCAGACTGTTTTTTGTACTTGTATTCCACATCCGCTTTCTTACGGATGGTCTCCCGAAATGCTACTTTTGGTTTTTTCAGTTCAATCTGAACTTTGTACCTCTCTAACAGTTTGCTTGCCACAACATCAAGGTGCTGGTCGCCCATACCGTAAAGTAATGTCTGGCCATTTTCACTGTCATTGACTGTTTTTAATGTAAGATCTTCGAGCATCAGCTTCTGCAATGCCTGCGAGATCTTATCTTCATCTCCTTTGTTGACTGCCTTATAACGTTTATAAGTATATGGTGTGGAGATCTGTGTTCTTATATACAGGATCGGGTTCGCTTTAGTAGAGAGGGAATCTGTGGTAGCTGCTTTCGTTAGTTTCGCCAATGCCCCGATATCCCCTGCATGCAACTCCTTTACTTCTTCCGGTTTATTGCCACAGAGTACATAAATCTTTCCGATTTTTTCCTCTGTATCTTTGTGTTGGTTATAAAGGAGATCATCTGTTTTGATGACTCCGGAATTTACCTTGATCAAAGAATATTTTCCGATGAACGGGTCTGCGATCGTCTTGAAGATATAGGCTGACTTTGGCTTTGCAAAATCATAGTCTGCATTGTAAACTTCATTTGACTTTGCATTGATTCCGGTACAGGAACGTTTTTCCGGACTTGGAAGGTATTTTACAATGTCAACCATCAGTGTATACATACCCCGTGCAAGGATATTTGATCCCATCAGCACAGGAACGATGCTTCCATCGGATACATTCACACGGAGTGCCTGGCGGATCTCGTCCTCAGAGAACTCTTCTCCTCCAAAATAACGATCCATAAATTCTTCGCTTGTCTCCGCAACAGCTTCCATCAATGCTTCCCTGCAGATACCGAGATTCTCTTTGGAATATTCAGGTACTTCTGTCTTTTCTACTTCGCCATTGTCCGTCCAGCGTTTCGCCCGTTGCTGCAATACATTGACATATCCAACAAACTGTCCGTTTTCACGGATCGGAAGATGGAATGGAGCTATCCGTTTACCGTAAAGCTGCTGTAAATCTTCTACAACCTGTCTGTAACTTGCCTCGTCAATATCCATATCTGTAACGAATACCATGCGTGGCAGTTTGTATGTCTCACATAGCTCCCATGCTTTCTTTGTTCCGACTTCAATGCCCGCCTTGCCGGATACTACGATAATTGCTGCATCCGCAGCACTGACTGCCTCTTCAACCTCCCCTACAAAATCAAAATAACCAGGTGTATCAAGGATATTGATCTTGGTATCACCCCAGACAATCGGTATCACAGATGTGTTGATGGAAAAATGACGTTTGATTTCTTCTTTGTCATAATCGCTGATCGTGTTACCATCGGTAACTTTTCCCATGCGTGTTGTCATCCCCGCAAGATAAGCCATCGCCTCAGCGAAACTTGTTTTACCACATCCACCATGTCCAAGCAGAACCACATTACGAATCTTATCAGTTGTGTAAACGTTCATAGTAAATCCTCCAATACATATTTTTTAGTCGATACCTCTAAACGGCACTCGTTGTATGGTTATATTTTACTAAATTTACACGTTTATTACAACTTATTTATTCATATTTACTAACTATTTTTATATTACCTGAAATTTATTTATATATTATGTATGCATTTTAAATATTTTATAACCATTTGCATGGAATGTTTACATAGTGTTCACATTTCATCCATACTTTGATTATTTTTTCATGCAATCTGCACTTTTATACTTTAACGTGTTGACTTTCTTGTGATTTATGTCTATGATAGGTAAAGAATTATGAGA